>Ga0194120_10000687_pt1 | contig 63633 bp, 65 predicted proteins | sample TA2MahCa65mmetaG_FD_148642 | JGI IMG/M metagenome (GOLD analysis project Ga0194120, IMG submission 148642) | Freshwater microbial communities from Lake Tanganyika, Tanzania - TA2015019 Mahale Deep Cast 65m | ecosystem: Environmental > Aquatic > Freshwater > Lake | place: Tanzania: Lake... | reverse complement strand
GGCCCCACGCTCTGCCGGACGATTCACTATTGCAACGCCTGCCGACAGCCGTTCGAGCAGTTCAAGCCGGTGTGAGATGAGCCGCCGCTGGCCGCTGACGAATCTTCTCCTTGCCGCCGTTGCCTGCGCCCTGCAAGATGGGGCGCAGACACCCACCCCCACGCTCGACAACATTCCCGATAACGACCAACTCGTGTGGCGGCCCGCGCCCGGAACAACGTGGCAGTGGCAGTTGTCCGCATTGCCCATCGATCAATCGGTTGACGCGGCTGTGTTCGACATCGATCTATTCGACAACGACGCGAAGGTAGTTGCGGCGCTGCGCGAAAAAGATCGGAAAGTGATCTGCTATGTGAGTGTGGGCAGTTGGGAAGATTGGCGGCCCGACGCCGATCAGTTTCCGCCGGAAGTGATCGGCAACGACTATGAAGGCTGGCCGGGCGAGAAGTGGCTCGACATCCGCCGGATCGATCTCCTTGCTCCTCTCATGCGCGCCCGGCTGGATGAATGTAAGGCCAAAGGCTTCGACGCTGTCGAGCCGGATAACATGGATGGCTACACCAACGATACCGGCTTCCCCCTCACGTATCAAGATCAACTTCGGTACAACGTTTGGCTTGCGGAGGAGGCGCATGCGCGCGGGTTGTCCATCGGGTTGAAGAACGTGCCGGCGCAAGCCGCCGACCTCGCGGCTCACTTCGACTGGGCGTTGACGGAGGATTGTTTCGCAGAAGGATGGTGCGATCAGATGGCGCCCTTCATCGAGTCCGGAAAGGCCGTATTCGCCGCCGAGTACACCGACACTGGCATCACTCTCGACGATCTCTGCCCGCAGGCCGAGGCTATGCAGTTCAGCGCCATCATCAAGGATCGAGAGCTCGACGCGCGCCGCCAAATATGCCCGTGATCTGCGCGCTAGCCACTCAGGCAGTCTGCTTTTCATACGCAACTCTAACACCTGCCGTTGCACAATGCGCCTTGCTCAGGAGTATAATTTTTAGTGATGGCTGACCCGCGTTTGGGCACGGCGAAGAATATCTGGGTGGCGACGGTGAGGCGCGATGACCGCCCGCACCTCGCGCCGGTGTGGTTCGTGGTGGCCGACGGCAAGTGGTATTTCGTCACCGACCCCAAAAGCGTGAAGGCCCGAAACTTGCATCACAACCCGAATGTGGTTCTGGCGCTCGAAGACGGGAGCAACCCGCACATCGTCGAGGGCCGGGCGCAAGTCGTGCAACCATCTGCGGAAGTCACCCGTCTCTTCAAGGAGAAGTACGATTGGGACATCAGCACCGACCACCAATACACCGAAGTGTATGAAGTGAGCGTCGCAAAGCGTTTGTCGTGGTAAAGGATGGAAACCTATGATGCGATTTGACCGTTTCACCGAGCGCGCGCAAGATGCCGCCGCTCGCGCCTACGAAATTCTCCAGCGGTACAGCCACAACCAAGTGGATACCGAGCACATTCTGCTCGCCCTCCTCGAACAGCCCGACGGCGTGATCCCGCAGATACTCGAAAAGCTGTCGGTGGACATTGAACTGATCAAGCGCCGCCTCGACGACGTTCTGCGCGCCAGCCCCAAAGTCGCCATTTATGGCGGCGGCACCGGGCAGGTATTCATCACCCCGCGCGTCAAGCGCATCATCGATCTCGCCAAGGAGGAGGCCAACCGCCTCAAAGACGAATACATCTCCACCGAGCACATCTTCCTCGCCATCCTCTCCGAGCGCAATACCGCCGTGGCCCGCATCCTCGCCGAAGCGGGCATCACCAAAGAGCGCGTGTACGAGGCGGTGAAAGATATTCGCGGCGGTCAGCGGGTGACCGATCCGCAGGCCGAGACTCGGTACCGCACCCTCGAAAAGTACAGCCGCGATCTCACCTCGTCGGCCAAAGAGGGCAAACTCGATCCGGTCATCGGGCGCGATCCCGAAATCCTGCGCGTGATTCAGATTTTGAGCCGCCGCACCAAAAACAACCCGGTGCTCATCGGCGAAGCCGGAGTGGGCAAGACGGCTATCGTCGAAGGGCTGGCGCAAAAGATCGCCGCCAACGACGTGCCGCAGATACTCATGGGCAAAAAGGTGATCTCGCTCGACCTCGGGGCGATGATCGCCGGCAGCCGCTTCCGCGGCGAGTTCGAGGAGCGGTTGAAAGCGGCCATCGAAGAAATTCAACGCTCGCAGGGCGACATCATTCTTTTCATCGACGAACTGCACACGGTGGTGGGCGCGGGCGCGGCGCAGGGCGCGATGGACGCCAGCAACATGCTCAAGCCCGCCCTCGCGCGCGGCGAACTGCAATGCGTGGGCGCAACCACGCTCGACGAATATCGCAAGCACATCGAAAAAGACGCCGCGCTGGAGCGCCGCTTCTCGCCGGTGTTCGTGGATGAGCCGGGCGTCGAAGAAACGATTGACATGCTCAAAGGCCTGCGCGATCGATACGAGGCCCATCACAAAGTGACCATCACCGACTCGGCGCTCGAGTCGGCGGTCAAACTGTCACAGCGCTACGTCACCGACCGTTCCCTGCCCGATAAAGCCATCGACGTGATGGACGAGGCGGCAGCGAAGGTGCGCATCGCGCTCTATTCTCTGCCCGGCGAACTCAAAACGCTCAAAACCGAGCTCGAACGTTTGCAGGCCGAAGAAGACGCCGCCTCGGCCACCCGCGATTATCAACGCGCCGCCGAGATCAAAGTTCAACGCATCCGGCACGAGGAGGAGTTCAATCATAAGCGCGATGAGTGGGAGCGAGAGCATCAGCTCGACGAGAAGGTGGATGAAAAAGACATCGCCGAAGTGGTGGCGCAGTGGACGGGCATCCCGTTGAATCAAATGATGGAAACGGAGTCGGAGAAACTGTTGCACATGGAAGAGCGCCTGCATCAACGCATCATCGGGCAGGACGACGCCATCCGCGCCTTGTCGGACGCCATCCGCCGCGCGCGCTCGGGACTCAAATCGCCAAAGCGCCCCATCGGCTCATTCATCTTTCTCGGCTCGTCGGGCGTGGGCAAAACCGAACTGGCAAAGGCGCTGGCCGAATTTCTCTTCGACGACGAAGACGCGCTGGTGCGCGTGGATATGAGCGAGTATCGCGAACAGCACACGGTGAGCCGACTCTTCGGCGCCCCGCCCGGATACGTGGGCTACGATGAGGGCGGCCAACTCACCGAAGCCGTGCGCCGCCGCCCGTATCGCGTGGTGCTGTTCGATGAGATCGAAAAGGCGCACGCCGACGTGTGGAATGCGCTGCTGCAAATTCTCGACGATGGCCGCCTCACCGACGGGCAGGGGCGCACGGTGGATTTCCGCAACACGGTGCTGATCATGACCAGCAATTTGGGCACCGAATTCGTGCAACGGTCGGGGTCGCTTGGCTTTTTGCGCAAAGGCGACGACGCCAAAGAGGACGATAGCCACGAGAAGATCGAGAAGGCGCTGAAGAGCACCTTCCGGCCCGAGTTCATCAATCGTATCGACGAGATCATCATCTTCTCGCCGCTCACGCTGGAGCAAGTGGAGTTTATTGTGGATTTGCAGATGAAGGAAGTGCGCGAGCGATTGAGCGAACACGGCATCCGCATTGAGTTGACCGACGCGGCGCGCAAGTGGCTGGCGAAGGAAGGCTACGACAAATCGTTTGGGGCGCGGCCCCTGCGGCGAGCCCTGCAGAAGTATGTCGAGAGTCCGCTTTCGGTGCAGATGCTGCGCGGCGACTTCGCGCCCGGCGACACAGTGATGGTGGATGTGAAAGAGGGGCAGATCGAGTTCCGCAAAGGCGGCGAGCCGATCCCGGTGGAAATGGAGTCGGCGGGAAAGACGACGGAGTGAACGATTGCGTTTTGTTGTAGGGCAGACCTTGCGTCTGCCCCTTGAGGCAACATCAGGCATCGGGTGTCTTCGAGACACCCGATGCCTTTTTTTGCGCGACGCCGATCAAATGGATTCGGAATGGCGCGGGGATGAATCGTTCGACGAATGCGGAGAGGCGAAACAGTGGATCGTTGAATGCCGTGTATGTTGGGTCGGCGATGAAACGAAGTTCGAGGGTGAAGTCGACTCGACGGCAGAGGGCGCGGAGCGCGGCGGCAGTGTTCGCTCGATAGCGCACGGGAAAGGTGTCGGCTTCGGCGCGGGCGTAGAGGCGAGGAATGAGTGCGCGCTGGAGAGATGGGAAGAAGCGTGACAAGTAATTGGCAGTCAGTAATGGGTGAAGAGCGTTGGGGGTGAGGAAGATGAAGAGGCCGTTGGGCGCGAGGACTCGATGAATCTCGGAAAAGGCTGTGACGGGATCGGGGAGATGTTCGAGCAGCCAGAGGGCGGTGATCACATCGAATGACTCGGCGCGGAAGGGGAGCGATTCGGCGAGGCCGCAACTGCGGGGAACTGCCGGGACGCGATGTTGGCGCAGGGAGAGGAGATCGGGGTCGAGCGCGGTGGCGGCGCCCACTTCGGCGTGAATTTTTTCAATCAGCCCGCCGCGCCCGCCGCCGAGATCGAGCAATCGAGTCGCGGGCGAGATCGCATGGCGAACGATCTGCTCGAACGCATCGCCGCTGGGTTGCCAGCGAGGGTTGAGCGCGCGGTATCGGCGGCGGTATTCGTTTTGGCGGTCGAGGGGCAACACGTCAGGCGATCAAATTGCGAAGCGCGCGCTGTCGTTCCGCCGCGTCGAAGATGGCGCGCACTGGAATGGCGAAGCCGGGCAGCGCCGCGCTTTTGATTTGGGCCTCTCCAGCTTTGAGCATAAGTTTGTAATGGTCTCCGTCCAGGAGGTATTGCTCAACGGTCTGCTCTTCAGGATCGACAATCCAGTATTCGCTCACGCCGTGAGCGGCGTAATCTTCAAACTTAATCCCGCGATCAATGGCTTGGGTTGTGTCCGAAAGGATTTCGGCAACGAAGTCGGGGGCGGGGAAGCGCAATTGATCCGGTTGAAATGTCGCGGCCCTCTCTTTGGCCCAGAAGCAGATGTCCGGCTCGTAGTCGTTGCGGGTGAGCGAGATCATCAGTTTTTCGTGGCCCACCGTTCCGAGTTCACGGCTCTCAACATAGGTAGCAATGAGGCGGGCAAGATGAAAAGAGGCTTCGTTGTGAGACAGTCTGACCGGCGAATGCACGATGACCTCCCCGTTGATGAATTCAGCCTTATCACCTTCGCGAACGGTTTCATAGAAATGCTGGCGCTTCTGATCTTCTTCGGCCAGAGCCTTTTCCAACTGGCGAATGTACATCGGCAGTTTGGGCGAGCGAATGAGCGGGTCGAGCACTGCTTCCATGTTCGGCTCCTGTCAGGCCGCGTCGAGTTCGTTGAGGATTTCTGCGCGGCGGCCGGTGATGTATTGCGCCACCAGCGCCTTCACTCGCACGTCCTGCGAAAAGTCCACGCCAGCGCGAAAACTGTCGGCGTCCTGTTTGACGTAGCGCACCACGCCCGCCGCGTTGATTTGGGCGTTGGGCAATTGCAGAGTCAGTTTCACGGGCATCTTCTTCTTGAGTCGGACTCCGACGCCGGGCATGCGCAGGCCGACTCCGTTGAGGGAAATGTCGGCCAGTGCGGCCACCGCCTTCCCGCCATCGGCGGCGACTTCCACAGAGATCGAGCCTTTCGGTTCCACGCGCACCATCATTCGCTCGCCCAGTTTTTGGGCGGTGTACACGAAGTTGGTCAGGTCGGCGGTGCTGGTTTGCTTGTCCAGCGCAACGACCGACGCGCCGACGGCCTCCTGCAAAATCTCGCTGAGGATGACGGTCTGCTTTTCAGCGTCGAGACAAACCAACTGATGCTTGTGGACTCGGAAAGTGACCATGCCGCCTTCAATTTTGGCGATGGACGCTTTATGCACGATGGGGAGGCCCCGATACAGATTCAGCAGTTCCACTTCGACATTGACGCTGGCAATCTGCCCCAAGTCGGCAATGATTTGTTCGCTTCGCTTCATTTCAGCCTCCTCCGCCGCAGGCCGCTCAGGCCGCGGCCTCTTTCTTTTCTGCGCCCACCATTCTCAGCAGTTCCATCGCGCTCTGCCGCGTGGCCTTGCCCTCGGTGCCGAGCATCTGCGTGATCTCTTCGATGCGCGACTCGCCGTCGAGCGGATACACTTGCGTGGTGGTGCGATCGCCGTCCACCGCTTTTTCCACTTTGAAGTGCGCATCGCCGAACCCGGCCAACTGCGGCAGGTGGGTGATGCACAACACTTGATGGGAGGCCGACAACCCCCACAACTTGCGGCCCACCACCGCCCCCACCCGCCCGCCGATGCCTTGATCGATCTCGTCGAAGATCAGAGTCGGAGTCCGGTCGGCGCGGGCCAGCACGCCTTTGAGGGCCAGCATGAGCCGCGCCGTTTCGCCGCCGGAGGCGATCTTCACCAACGGCTTGAAGCCTTCGCCGGGATTCGGGGCGATGAGGAATTCGATGCGATCGATGCCGGAATTATCGAAGGCCACTCGCTTCTCGCCGTTGAGGTACGCGCCGTCGTCGGCCTCTTCCCACTGGACATCGACGGCGAACCGCGCGCCTTCCATCCGCAAATCCTGCAACTCGGCTTCGATGCCCTTTGCCAATTGGTCTCCGGCTTTTCGCCGCGCCGCCGAGAGCGCCTGCCCTAGTTTACCAATCTTCCGCAAAAGCGACTCTTCCTGCTTGCGCAGTTGTTCGATGCGCTCTTCGGCGTGAGTGATGGTTTCGAGTTCGCGCTGTGCGTTTTCGCCAAAGGCCAGCGCCTCTTCAATCGTCGCGCCGTATTTGCGTTGGAGCGATTTGATCAGATCGATTCGCTCTTCCACTTGATCGAGCCGTTTGGGGTTGAATTCGATGGATTCGCGGTAGCCGCGCAGATCGCGCGAGAGTTCGGTGAGCTGCTCGGCCAGCGATTGCGCGGTGTCGCGGTAGTTTTCGAGAGATGGATCGATTTTGGCAAGGCTGTTGAGGGCGCGGACGGCGGCGCCCAGCAAATCGGCGGCGGCGGGCGCTCCGGTGGCCTCGTCCCCTTCGGCGGCGGCGGCAATGGCCTCATCGGCCAGCGCGGCGAGTTTCTCGGCGTTGGCGAGGCGAGTGCGCTCTTCGAGCAGAGTCTTGTCCTCGCCCGGTTTGAGTTTGGCCGAAGCGATTTCGTTGATCTGAAAATTGAGCAGATCGATTCGACGGGCGGCGTCTTTCTCGGCGCGCAGAAGTTCGTCGAGCTCGCGGCGCGCGCCGTTAAGGTCGCGCACCTCTGCCGCGTATTCGGCGCGCTGGGAATCGAGCCCGGCGTAGCGATCGAGCAAAAAGAGATGCTCGCGCACGCGCAGAAGCGAGAGGTGCTCGGACTGGCCGTGAATGTCCACGAGGCATTGGCCGATCTCTTTGAGGATGGCGAGACTCACGGTGCGGCCGTTCACGCGGCACACGTTGCGGCCCTCGCGGCGGATCTCGCGGGCGAGGGTGATCGTGTCCTCGCCGTCGTCGGCGTGCAGGTCTTCGCGTTCGAGAATGGGCCGGGCGGCCTCGCGCGTTTCCGGGTCGAGCGGGAACACGCCTTCGATCCGGGCGGCTTCAGCACCCGAGCGCACCATCGTGGCATCGCTTCGCCCGCCGAGCAGAAGGCTGACAGCGTCGATGATGATCGATTTGCCCGCGCCCGTTTCGCCAGTGAGCACGTTGAAACCCGGCGCAAACGTCAGCGCGAGGTTGTCGATGATGGCAAAGTTGGTGATGGTCAGTTCGGATAGCATCGAGACAATGAACAATGATCAATGAGACAATGAACAATGGGTTTTGTTTCATTATTCATTGCTTCATTGTTCATTGGATTCGTATCCCTCTCAGCCGATAATACAACGTGCTCGCGCACAGGACAATATACACCAGCGGCCAAAGCAGGCCAAACAACGCCCCGAAACTGCCCTCGCCGCTTCCGCTCAGACCGCTGAAGATCAGAGCGATCAGCGGCAGGGCGCACAGTGGCAGGCCGCCCAGCACCGCGCCGCCCACGGCTGCCCACGGCAGCCATTTGCCCCGCCGCTTGCGCACGCCGAACCGAACGACTTCGGCGATGATGCCGCCCGCAACTGGAGAGAGGAAGAACACAAACCAGCCGAGCAATGTGACCAGCGCCCCGGCGATGCCGGACAGAATCGCCGACACGACGGCGGCAATGACATAGTCGTGCCACAACGCCGTTTCGAAAATCTGTTGCTGCTGGCTCACGCACTCGCGGCAGCGGTAACCGGTGGGCGTGCGTACCACGCATTTGGCGCAGATGTATTTGCCGCAACGGTTGCAGCGCAGTGAAGTTTCGCGATCGGGGTGGTTGGCGCAAAAGGTTAGGTTGGCGGCGGCAGTCATGTATTGGGTGGTTGGGTGGTTGGGTGGTTGGGAATTTGAGGTTTGGAGTTAATTCTTCACTTCGCTTTATTCGCGGTGGGGTTTTGCGCCATTCGGTCGGCGAGGTTTTTGTAAAAGTGAGTGTGCGGGGTGAGGCGCACAAACTGAGCGACGTGCCGGCTGATGTGCACGCGCAGGCTGTCGCGATCCTGCAAGGGCCTGCTGGTTTGGCCGTCGATGCTGAACACGGCCTCGTGTTCGGTGCGCACGAACACTTCCACCGTCGCGTCGGGCGGAAGGACGATGGGGCGGTCGAGCGAGAGATGCGGCGAAATGGGGACGAGTAAAAAGTTTTTCGATTCGGGAGGGAGCACCGGCCCCCCGGCGGCCAACGCATAGGCGGTGGAGCCGGTGGGCGTGGCGATGATGAGGCCGTCGGCCACATAGGTGGTGAGCGGCGCCCCGTCCACCGTCGTCTGCAAGCGGATGGGACGGACGACGACGCCGCGCGAGACCACCACCTCGTTCAAGGCTTCGTACGAACGCAGAGTCGATCCGTCTTGGCAATGCAGTGCATGAAGCATCATGCGCTCTTCGGTGCGGTAGTCGCCGCACATCACGCGCTCGATAGCCTCGCGCCAACTATCGGGTTGCACTTCGACGATGAAGCCCAACCGACCGAGATTGATTCCGAACACCGGGCGATTGTTGAACGCGCCGACGCGCCCCGTTCTCAGCATGGTGCCGTCGCCGCCGAGGGCAATGAGCATGTCGGCGGCGCCCGCGCGCGCCCGCGCCGCCTCGTCGTCTATCGAACAGTATTCCGCGCTCAGGCCTTGCGATTCGAGATGCGTCACAATCTCTTGCGCCAGCGCCAACGACTCGGCGACCTTGGGGTGATGAAACAATATGAATCGTTTCGGAGGGGTGTCGGCCACAGAGTGAATTATAGTTCTTTCAGCGATGATCGTTTGGGGCAGGCATCCCCCACAGCCGGAAGTGTTCGAGGATCGACCCGCCCACAAATTCTCGAAGGATGGAGTTGTTGGGGATGATGTCAGTGGGGCAGGGCTGAAACCAGCTGAGCATCGCCAACAAACGTTTCGATTGCACGTACTCGGGAGCGTCGGGCGGCACTTGCAGCAACAGCGGCTCGGCCAACGGGCGCAGAGCCGAGAGTTCGTACACCAGCGCCGAGTTGAACATCACATCGGCGTTTTCTTGATAGGGAAAGATGTGCAAAGTCTCGCCGCGCCGCACGCTCTCCCAGCGGCGCAGGGTGCTCAACGCATCATAGCCGCGAGTGGCCGCGTCGCGCACGATGCGGCGAATGAGACGCGTGTCGGTGGTGCTCACCCGGTTGTGGCGGTCAAGGTTAAGTTGGGTGAGCGCAGAAACATAAATACGCAAGACTCTCGCGGCGGGGATTTGCGGCACGAGATCGGGGTTGAGCCCGTGAATGCCTTCGGCAATGATGACCGTGCCTTTCGGAAGGGAGACCGTCTCCCCGACGCCGCTGCGCCCGGTTTTGAAATTGTAGTGGGGCAGAGTCACTTCTTGGCCGTCCATCAGCGCCAACAGATCGCGATTGAACCGTTCGAGATCGAGCGCGTGGAGGGATTCAAAATCGTACTCGCCCTTTTCGTCTTTGGGCGTCTTCTCGCGGTCAACGAAATACTCGTCCATTGCCAATGCAAAAGGATGCGGGCCGTTGGCGAGGAGCTGCACCGAGAGGCGTTTGGAGAAGGTGGTCTTGCCCGACGACGACGGCCCGGCGATGAGGATGAGGCGGATGTCGCCTTTGCCTTCGGCTACCCACGTGGCAATTTGGGCGATGCGCTGTTCGTGCAGTGCTTCGGACACGAGGACGACTTCGCGACTGCGCCCGGTGTCCACCGCCTCGTTGAGCGAACCGACATCGCTGATGCCCAACCGCTCCAGCCAACTGCCGTATTCGCGGAAGGCGATGAGCAGGCGATCAATCTCTTGCGGAGGCTGAATGACAGTGGGATCGCGGCGCTGAGGAAATTGGAGGAGGAAGCCGTGCGAGGCGGGCCGCAGATCGAACCAGCGCAGGTATCCGGCGGAGGGGATCATGTAGCCGTGAAAGTAGTCGGCCAGCGAGCCGAGTCGGTACACCACCAAATAATCTTTGCGCCGCTCGCCGAGCAGTTTCACTTTGTCGTCGTCGCCGCGCGCGCGGAACATGGCAATGGCTTCGGGCAGGGGCATCACTTCTTTGGCAATGGGCAGATCGGCGGCCACCATTTCGCACATGCGCGATTTGAGGCGCGCGAGTTCGTCGGCGGTGAAGTTGTCGCGCCCAAACACTTGGCAAAAGTATCCGCCCGAAGCAACGGAATGATCGACTTGCACGTGCGCATCGGGAAACAGTTCCATTGCGGCGGCGACCATGAGAAAAGTGAGCCCGCGCCGATAGATGCGCATCCCATCTTCGCTGGTCATCGTCACCGGCTCAACGTCAGCGTCCCGTTTGAGGGCGTAGGTCAATTCGCGCAGGCGGCCATCCACCAACGCGGCGACGATGAGTGTATCGGCCCCGCCCGCGATATTGGCGGCGCAGGCAAAGGCCTCCAGCGTCGAGCCGACGGGGGCTTCGAAGATGCGGCTATCGGGCCAGCGGGCGTGCACGGTTGTTCGAGCGTTGGCGGTGTGGACTGCGGAGGGGTTTTGAGTCATCACGGTCTCCCAACCGTGATTCTACTCCCGTTTCTTCTGCCCCCGAAACTCAATCCGGCAAAAGAACGCGACTCGTGCTATGGTTGCCAGTGGCGTGACCCGTCGAAGGAGGCGAACATGCAAACCAAACTTTTCCGAAGCCGAACCGACCGCATGATCGGCGGTGTGTGCGGTGGGCTGGCTCAATATCTGCAAATCGACTCGACTCTGGTGCGGCTGTTCTTTGTGCTGTTCACTCTGGGCGCCGGTTTCGGAGTGATGATCTATTTCGCATTGTGGATCATCGTTCCGGCTGAGGGAAAAGAATCCTTGCCGCTGAACGAGCAAATGCGGGCCGGGGCCGACGAGATTGCCGAACGGGCGCGGTCACTCGGAGGCGACATCCAATCCGGAGCGGCGACGCCCAATCGCCGAGCCTCAATTTTCATCGGCGTCGCGCTGGTAGTCGTGGGGGCGATATACCTCATCCAAAACCTGCATATCCCTTGGCTGCGCTGGCTCGACTTCGACATTTTGTGGCCCATCCTGCTTATCCTCGGCGGGGCGGCGCTCGTTTGGCGGCAGGTGCGCCGGCAATAGCGCAACCCAATGCCGCCTCGCGCATATTGACCTGTGCACGCCCAAAACGCGCACAATAAATAAAAATAAATTGAGGAGCAAAAAATGAAACGCACCATCTTTGCGGCGCTCGCCGCGCTTGCCATTGCCGCGCTGGCCTGTTCGCCCGTCACCATTGATGTCCCTCGCCTCGACACCGGCCCCACCGAAACCATCACCATCAACGAGCCGCTGCCCGACCGCAGTGAGGCCGACGTGGAGATTTCGATGGGCGCTGGCAAACTGACATTGGGAGCCGGAGCCGAAGGATTGGCCGAAGGCACGATTCAATACAATGTCCCGGAATGGGAGTCGTCGATCAGCAACGAAGGCGGCAAACTCACTCTCACCCAAAACGCCGACGGCGCTGGCGGCATCCCCGAAGGCGAGGTGATCAACGATTGGGATCTGAAACTCGGCGCCGTGCCGATGAATCTCACCGTGAACGCCGGAGCCTATGAGGGCGATTTGGAACTTGGCGGCCTGCCCCTGCGCAATCTCACGTTGAGCGGCGGCGCGTCGTCAACCACGGTGTCGTTCGATTCGGTCAACCCTGAGGAAATGGAAACCCTCGTGTGCCGCGCGGGCGCGTCCACCCTCACCCTCACCGGCTTGGCCGACGCCAACTTTGCCGAAATGGAGTTTGAAGGCGGCGCGGGCACGTTCACCCTCGACTTCTCCGGCGAACTTCAGCGCGACGCCGCCGTGAACATCAGAGCCGGTGTGAGCACGCTGACGATTGTGATCCCTGCCGACACGGCCACGACCGTGACGGTGGAGGGCGGCTTGAACAACGTTGACACCGGCGGCGATTGGAGTGTGAGCGGCGGCGCGTACGAGATCAGTGGTGCGGGCCCAACGTTGACGATCCATGTTGATATGGGAGTCGGCACCCTGACGCTGGTGAGCAAGTAGCGGTCAGCGGATAGCGGTTAGCGTCAGCAAAAGAAAGGCCGACGGTGTTTGACCATCGGCCTTTTGATTCCTGACACTATTCCCCAACTCTCTACTTCTCTATTACCTCCAGCGCTTTCGCCACGCTGTCTTCCGGCTTCACATTCACTTGCACATCCATCAGCACGCCGCGCTCGTCAACCACAAAGTGACTGCGAAGGATGCCCATGGCCGTGATGCCTATGAATTTCTTTTCGCCCCATACCCCATAAGCCTCGGCCACAGCGTGATCCTCGTCGCACAACAGCACGAAAGGGATGTTGTATTTGGCCTTGAACTTCCGGTGCGATTCTTCCCCGTCGGGGCTGATGCCCAACACCACTGCGTTCTTCTCTTCGATTTGTGGGAATGCGTCGCGGAACCCGCTCGCCTGTTTCGCTCAACCGGGCGTGTCGTCTTTTGGATAGAAGTAAACGATCACCCTTCTGCCCAGAAAATCCGAAAGTCTCACCGTTTGCCCGGCGTCGCTCTTCAGCGCGAAGCCGGGCGCGGCGTCGCCGATTTTGAGTTTGGCCTCTGTCATTGTATAGTCTCTCCAAATGGGGTTGGCTAAAATTTTACCACAGAGCGCGCGGAGCGCACAGAGCATCGTTCCGCGTTGAAAGGATTCGAGGCAACCGATGATTGAAGTCGCGATCATGATCGAAGGCCAGAACGGACTCAACTGGCCGCGCTGGATGAGAATGGCCGAGTCCGTCGAGTCGCTCGGCTTCGCCGGACTCTACCGATCCGACCATTACACCAATGCCTCCCCGCCCGATCTTGATTCGCTCGAACTGTGGGTGTCGCTGGCGTGGCTGGCGAGTCACACACAGCGCATCGAGTTCGGGCCATTGGTCACGCCGATGTCGTTCCGCCACCCGACGATGACCGCGCGGATGGCGACAGCGGTGGACGATCTATCGGGTGGCCGACTCACGCTGGGACTCGGCGTGGGCTGGCAGGAGCGCGAGCACGATCACTTCGGCTGGGATTTTCTCGACGCGCCCGGCCGCTTCGCCCGATTCGAAGAAGGATTGGAAGTGATCGCGCGATTGCTCAACAGCGACTCGCCCGTTGACTTCGATGGAGAGTTCTACCGATTGAAGGAAGCGATCCTCCTGCCCCGACCGGGCCGCCCCGGTGGGCCGCCGATTCTCATTGGCGGCAACGGTTCCCGGCGGACACTGCCGCTCGTGGCAAACTACGCGTCGGAGTGGAACGCGGTGTACATTCCGCCGGACGAGTTTGCGCGGCGCTCGGCGCAGTTGGATGAACTGCTCGCGGCGAGAGGCCGCGCCCTGTCGTCGGTGCGGCGCTCGTTGATGACGGGCTGTTACTTTGGCAGAGACGAGGCCGAAGTGATGCGCCGACTCAAAGGCGATGATGCGCGCCGCGAACGGTTGCGAAAGATGGGCGTGGTGATAGGCGCGGCGAATGAGATTGTGGATCAGCTGGGGAAGTATGCGAACGCGGGCGTCCAGCGAATCATGTTGCAGTGGCTCGATCTCGACAACCTCGACGGGCTGGAAGCGATGGCAACGAACGTGCTCTCGCAGATTTAAAGAGGCATCCCCGAAGCACGTCTCTATCGAAAACAGATCAGGGTTGATTCAGTCGCCGTGGCGTTGGCGCCCTTCCTGAAGCAAGACCGTGATTTCCCGAGCAGCCTCCGACACCGGCACGCCTGCGGCGGTAGCCCACTCTTGACAAACATCTTCTCGAATCTTGCGGAGCGCCGTCGCGTCTGCCTCACTCAATGGTTTGACCCAGCCATGAGCGGTGAGGTCGCGAATCACCTCGCACCGGATTTCAAAGGAACTCAGCCGGAGGCGATGATTGAGATCGAGGTATCGTTGCCGCCGATCGGCGCTGAGCGAGGCCGGGCGGCTTTTTAGCAACACTCGGCAGTGAGCAAGATCGCTGTTGGAAGCCAATAGGCGGAGGCTAGAGGCGCGGCCCGATTCTACTGGCACCCATACTTTGCTATGGCTTGTCGCCACCACATAATACAGTCGGGCTTCGTCGCCAGAGAGCCGCTTCTCTTCAATCGCAATAATCTGGCCGCTCCCCTGACTGGCATGCATCACCCGGTCGCCAACGTTGAATTGCATAGGATGCTCCTCACCTCATGCTCGTCCCGCATTACAGCACAAGTCTCCAGTGGGCTCCAATTCCGTTGCGATGTTGCTCTCCCCTGCATCCCCCATTTTCGCGTTCGTTTCGCGCGAAAACGGGAGGGCTGGGGAGTCGATGAGCCAAACGAGATTCGCTCTAATACCGGCGGTTGCCGCCCCGGGCTTTGTGTTTCCGACCATCATTCCGGCCCGATGAACCCCCGAAACCGTTGCGCTCTTCGCGCGGCCGGGCCATATTGACCGTCAGATCGCGATCCTTCAGTTTGTAGCCGCTGTAGGTGCTAATGGCGGTCTGCGCTTCGCTTTGGGTGGTCATCTCGACAAACGCAAATCCTTTTGACCGGCCCGTGTCACGATCTTTGATCAGCGCCACTGAGGCAACGGTACCCACTTGAGAAAACAGCGCGCGCAAATCGTCTTCGCTTGTTTCATATGATAGATTGCCAACGTATAGTTTGACTTCCATGGTTAGGGTCTCCTGCGGCGCGGCCCAAGGGGGCCGACCGATAAAAAAAACCGCCAGGCCCATGAGAGGGTCTGGCGATAGTTGTACGCTCAAATCCTGATCTTGACAGCCGTCAGTATACCACACTCTTGGGGGAGCGTTGAAAGTCACTTGAACGAAACATCCCTCAATAGGTTTTTGTATTTGACTCCTATCTGATACACTATGAGACGTTCGCGGGCGTGGCGAACCCAACTGCTGACAGTGTTCGGTGACGGGAGAACGATTATGCAATATGCGAACCTTGGCCGCACCGGCCTCAAAGTTTCGCGCCTCTGTCTCGGCATGATGACATATGGCGCGCCCAAGTGGCGCGAGTGGGTGCTGGGTGAAGAGCAGAGCCGCCCGTTCGTCAAGCGCGCTATCGAACACGGCATCAATTTTTTTGACACCGCCGATATGTATTCGCTGGGCGTGAGCGAAGAAGTGGCCGGCCGCGCTCTGCGCGACTTCGCCCGCCGCGACGAAGTAGTGATCGCCACCAAAGTGTTCTACCCGCTGGGCGACAAACCAAATCAAGGCGGCCTCTCGCGCAAACACATCATGGAAGCCATTGACGGCTCCCTGCGGCGGCTCGGCGTCGATCACGTTGACCTCTATCAAATTCACCGCTTCGACAAAGAGACCCCGATTGAAGAAACGATGGAAGCGTTGCACGACGTGGTGAAAGCGGGCAAAGCGCGATACATCGGCGCATCGTCGATGTATGCGTGGCAGTTCGCAGAAATGCAGCACACCGCCGAGATGAACGGCTGGACCCGATTCGCCTCGATGCAGAATCACTACAACCTCGTGTACCGCGAGGAGGAGCGGGAGATGATGCCGCTGTGCCGAAGCGATGGAGTCGGCGTCATCCCGTGGAGTCCGTTGGCGCGGGGATTTCTGGCGGGCAATCGAACCAAAGATAAGAGCGGGGAGACGGCTCGTTCCAAGAGCGATGCGTTCGCGCACGACATGTATTATCAGGATGAGGACTTCGAGATCGTGGATCGGGTGGCGGAATTGGCGAAACGGCGCGGCGTCTCGAACGCGCAGATCGCGTTGGCATGGCTGCTGCATCAGCCGGGAGTCACGTCGCCAATCATCGGCGCGAGCAAAATGTATCAACTCGAAGAGGCGGCAGCGGCGTTGAATGTTCAACTCTCGCAGGATGAATGCGCTTTCCTCGAAGAGCGATACCGGCCTCATCGCGTGCTGGGGCATAGTTGACGCCACTTCGGGAGAACGAGTCTTGTACACAGATGGACACGGATCAGAGCAATAGAATCTGTGTCCACTTGTGTACAAAATAGTCAAGCATGATTACCCTCAACGATATTCGATTGGCGCAGGAGCGAATCCGGGACGCCATCACGCGCACGCCGCTGTTGCTCTGCCCCGGCCACACCGACGAGCGGCGGTTGTATTTCAAGCCGGAGAATTTTCAGCCCACCGGCGCGTTCAAATTGCGCGGCGCGTACAATACCATTGCCAGCCTCTCGCCCGCCGAATGGCGGCGCGGGGTGGTGGCGCATTCGAGCGGCAACCATGCGCTGGCGGTAGCCTATGCGGCGAGAGCGCTCGGCGTGAAGGCGGTGGTGGTCATGCCCGGGGACGCGCCGCCGATCAAAAGAGAGAAGACGATCACACTCGGCGCGGAAGTGGTGACGGTGGGCAACAGCAGTGAAGAGCGCGCGGCAAAAGCGAAGGCGTTGGCCGAGGAGCGCGGGCTGGCGCCGGTGCCCCCATACGACGACGAGCGAGTGATGGCCGGGCAGGGCACCATCGGGCTGGAGATTCTCGAAGACTTGCCGGAGGCGGGGCTGGCGCTGGCGCCGGTAAGCGGCGGCGGCTTGATCAGCGGGGTAGCGGCGGCGATCAAACTGAGCAAGCCCGGCGTGAAAGTGATCGGCGTGGAGCCGGAGTTGGCCGCCGATGCGCAAGCGAGTCTGCGCGGCGGCGCGGTGGTGAGCTTCACCGCCGAGCAAGTTTCGCGCACAGTGGCCGACGGTCTGCGGGTTCAGCATTTGGGCGAGTTGACGTGGCCGCACGTGCAAAAGTTTGTGGATGATATTGTGACCGTGAGCGAGGAAGAGATTCTCAAAGCCATGCAGCATTTGGCGCTCGACGCGCGATTGGTGGCCGAGCCGAGCGGCGCGGTGACTTTCGCCGCGTGGCTGTATCATCGCAACGAACTGCCCACTGCCGAGCACAACGTCGCCGTGATCAGCGGCGGCAACGTGCAGCCGGAGTTATTAGCAAAAGCCATCGGCCAAATTCCTTGATACTTGCCTCCCGGCATGGTAGAATGTTCCCCACGCCCTCGTAGCTCAGTGGATAGAGCATTTGCTTGCGGAGCAAAGGGCCGAGTGTTCGAGTCACTCCGAGGGCGCAGGACCGGCAGGGCGTAACCCCGGCCGGTTTTCCTTTTCATCATCATGGCACTCACCGACATCCACTCGCGCATCTTCACCACCGCCACCGTTTATTCTGCCATCGTCGGCCTGTGGGCGCTGTTCATCGCCGTTCGCCAGCGCAAAATCGATTCCAACTTTTGGGGCACGCTCATCATCAACGAGCTCATCTTCGTCGCCCAAGCCATCATCGGCCTCATCCTCGTCTTTCAGGGCCGAATGCCCGCCCGCGATGTCCACTACCTCTACGGCATCCTCGGCGTCATCATCATCCCCTCGGCCTTCGCCTTCACTCGCGGACGAGACACCCACCGCGAAGCCTACATCTACGGCGCAATCTGCCTCTTCCTCGCCGGGGTTGCCCTTCGCGCCGCCGCCACCGCCGCCGGATAAGTGAGAACGCGCAGGGGATGAATGAAAAGGCTCTCGCGCGGACTGGCTATCATCGGTGTGCCCCTCGGCGCGGGACTCGGACTCCTCGCTCTGGCTCTCGCTCAAAACGAAACTGAAACGCCGCGCACCCTGCCGCCGCCCCAACTCTCCACCCAACTTCCTCCCCCGCCGTTCGCCGTCACACCGCCCCTGGCCGAAGCCCCCGTCATCACCATCGCCTCGCAACCGTATCGTCACCCCAGCGGCGCATTCACTGTGCCGTATCCCGACGGCTGGCAGATCGACGAATCGGAAGACTCGGCTCAGTTCACCACGCCCGACGACATCGGGCAATTCAGCGTGGCCTTCGCGTTGGCCGAATCGGCGCCCAACGGAGATTACGAGTCCGATGTGCGAACCACGTGGGGCGACCTCCCCTCCTTCGCCCTCGTCGAAATCGATTCATCGCTTCTGCCCGATCAGTGGTCGGCCACATTCACCTTCGATCAGAGTCTTCCCCCCGACAACATCACCGTTCGCGTTGTCGGCCTTGCCGAGTATCTTCCACGCGAGCGCGTGCTTTACATCTTCACCGCGCTGGCGCAATCTCCGGCCCGCGAACTGCTCATGCCCATCTTCCAATCCATCGCCGCCTCACTGCAAACCGATCCAAACGCCGCGTTGAGCGACTCGGAGTAAAATAGCCTCAACTCGACTGGAGCAATGCCAATGCCCATTAAAGTGTTAATCGTGGACGATGAAATAGACACTTGCCGGATGTTCGCGCTGGGGCTCAAAGTGGCCGGACTGCAAACCGAATACGCGCTCTCCGGCACGCAAGCCCTATCCAACATCCACAACGCCCACCCCAACGCCATTGTCCTCGACCTCATGATGCCCGACCTCGACGGCTACGAAGTCACCCGCCGCCTGCGAGCCGATCCGGCCACCGCCAACATCCCCATCTTCGTCGTCACCGCCACCGCCGACCCCAACGCCGAAGCCGACTGCATGGAAGCGGGCGCCACGCGCTTCATCCGCAAACCGATCCACATCAAAGAGCTGGCCGAGATCATCAAGAAGAGTGTTGAGTAGATCGATCCCCGTTTACCCTCCGCATCGAAATCTTAAGCCTCCTCATCTTGTATTGCCGCGCAAATCTCGATACAATCGCAATCAATGAGTCTGTTGCGTTCAATTGCTGATCGCCTCAGCGCGGAACGCCCCACGGTAACCACCCGCCGCTCCACTCCCCCGCCGCCAACTTGTCGCAAACCATCTCCCCTCACAACCCGCCTCCCTCCTCGCCCAACCGCCCAACCGCCTAACCACCCAACCACCTAACCACCTAACCACCCAACAACCCAACACCATCCGGAGTTTCCCCATGACCACCCCTTCCCGCCGCGCCCTATTTTACAAAGACGTGCCCGATGAAAAATGGAGCGACTGGCGCTGGCAAATGTCCAATCGGCTCAACACCGTTGCCGAACTGGCCAACGTGCTCGAACTTACCGAGAGCGAACGCAAAGCCCTCGAAGCCAAAAATCTTTTCCGCGTGGATGTGACGCCCTACTTCGCCTCACTCATCGACCCCAACGATCCTTACGACCCCATCCGCCGCCAAATCATCCCCACCGACCGCGAGATGGTTCCGTTCACTTCAATGATGGAAGACTCGCTGGCCGAAGACCGCCACTCGCCCGTGCCCGGCCTCGTGCACCGCTACCCCGACCGCGTGCTCATGCTGGTGACGACTCAGTGCGCCTCATACTGCCGATACTGTACCCGCTCGCGCATCGTCGGCGACCCCTCGCAGACTTTTTCGCGCAAAGAGTTCGAAGCGCAGATCGATTACCTCGAACGCACCCCGCAGGTGCGCGATGTGCTGTTCTCCGGCGGCGACCCGCTGGTGCTGGCCCCCAAACTGCTCGAAGAGATCATCAGCCGCGTGCGCGCCATTCCGCACATCGAGATCATCCGCATCGGCTCGCGCGTGCCCGTCTTCCTCCCCATGCGCGTCACCGAAGAATTGTGCGACATGATCCAGAAGTATCACCCCTTCTGGATGAACATCCACGTCAACCACCCCAACGAGATCACGCCCGAACTGGCTCAAGCGTGCGACCGGCTCACCCGCGCCGGAGTCCCGTTGGGGAATCAGTCGGTGCTTCTCGCCGGAGTCAACGACTCGGTTCACATCCAACGCCAACTGGTGCACGAACTGGTGAAGATGCGTGTGCGGCCATACTATCTCTATCAATGCGATCTGGTGGACGGCGCGGGCCACTTCCGAACCAGCGTTTCCAAAGGCATCGAGATCATCGAAGGCCTGCGCGGGCACACCTCGGGCTTCGCCGTGCCGCACTTCATTGTGGATGCGCCCGGCGGCGGCGGCAAAATTCCGGTGATGCCCAATTACGTTCTGTCGCAAGCGCCGGGCAAAGTCGTCCTCCGCAACTACGAAGGCTTCGTCACCACGTACACCGAGCCCGACGATTACAACCCGCACGCCGTCGCGCCGCTGGAAGAGAAAGCGCTCAGGCGCCCGGAGCCCGGGCAAGAGGGCGTGCTCGGCCTGCTCGAAGGCCACGACATGTTCATCAAACCGCAAACGTTCGACGACGTGCACGATCGCGGCGGCGGCAAACATCGTCTCAAGGCCAACGATCAGAAATGGAAGCCGCTCGGCATCGGCCAGCCGCCCGATCTCATCGAAGGCGAAACCCGCGAGGCCAGCCTCCCGCTGATTGATTCGGGAGATCGCAAATAAATATCCGTTTCACCGCAAAAACGCGGAGAGCGCGAAGAAATCTTTCTCAGCGTCTCTGCGGTGAACCATCGCCGATCTTTGGAGCAACTTGATAGTGACAACCGCAGAAAATTCCGATCCACTTTCCGATTTCCCCTCCCCTGTTCGCAAAACGAACGGAGGAGGGGTTAGGGGAGGGGGTTTAAGAGTCGCCCTCCTCTACAACCTCGCCGAAAACGCTCCCCGAACCGCAAACGATCCGCCCGACGCGCTCGACGAACTCGATCACGAAAAGAATGTGCAAGCCTACGCCGCCGCCCTGCGCGGCGCGGGTCATACCGTCTTTCCGATGGAGGGCGATCTCTCCATCGCGCCCAAACTCAAACGGCTCAACATCGACATTGCTTTCAACACCTGCGAAGGGTATCGCGGCGACTCGCGCGAAGCGCAGGCGCCAGCCCTGCTCGAAATGCTCGGCGTGCCGTACACAGCGGCGCGCGTGCTCGGCCTCGCCCTCACCCTCGACAAAGCGATGACCAAACGAGTCCTCGCCCATCACGGCCTGCCCACCCCGCGCTTTCAAGAATTCATCACCGCCGACGATTCACTCGATCCAAAACTTCGCTTTCCGCTCTTCGCCAAACCCAACCGCGAAGGCACAGGCAAAGGCATCACCGAGAAGTCGATCCTTCATTCCGAATCCGATCTGCGCGACTACGTTTCGCACCTCATCAAAATGTATCGGCAGACGGTGCTCGTCGAAGAATACGTGGATGGCCGCGACCTCACCTGCGGGTTGGTGGGCAACCTCGATCCCCGCGCGCTGACGGCCCCCATTCCGCTCGATGCTCTGCATTCCAAAGAAGGACACACCGGCGTGGATTACGCCGGAGTCCACCTCTTCCCCATCTCCGAAGTGGATTACACCGTTTACGAGCCTGGCACCGAGCCGGTGTACAGCAACAAACTCAAAGTCACGCTGGCCGACAAATATCGCGGGCTGTGCCCGGCTCCCCTCCCCGATGAGGCCGCCGCCGAAATCCGCCGTCTCACGCTGGAAGTTTTCCGCCGCACCCAATCGCTCGATATGGCTCGCGTTGATTTCCGGCTTGACCGTCGCACCGGCCTGCCGCAGATTCTCGAAATCAACGCCTTGCCTGGCGTCACGCCCATTTCGGATCTGACTCTGTGCGCCGAAGCCGAAGGCTGGACTCACGCCCAATTGATCGTGGCCGTGATGGACGCCGCCATTCGGCGGCACGGCCTCCAACCCCGCCCGAACGGAAGACGCGCCGCGCTCAATCCCCGCCGCCCCGCAAGAGGACTCCATGCCCCGACGATTGAAAGTCGCATTGCTGGCTAACCTCAAAAAGAACGCGCCCAAGTTTCCGGGCATGAGCGAGGACTATTGGGACGATCTCGACTCGGAGACGACGGTTGAGGCCATCCTCGGGGCCATTCGGCAGGGCGGGCACGAAGCCATGTTCTACGAAGGCGACTCGGCGCTACCCGGCAAACTATCGGCTAACCGCCCCGATATCTGCTTCAACATCTGCGAGTCGCACTTCGGCGATTCGCGCGAAGCGCAAGTGCCCGCCCTGCTGGAGATGCTGCGCATTCCGTACACGCACTCCAAAGTGCTCACACTGGCCCTCTGCCTCGACAAGCCGATGACCAAGCGCGTGCTCAACTGGCACGAGCTGCCCACGCCCGCCTTCCAAACTTTCGAGCGCGTGGACGAGCCGCTTGACGACGACATGAAGTTCCCGCTGTTCGTCAAACCCTCGCGCGAGGGCACGAGCGTGGGCATCAGCGAAAAGTCCATCGTCAACAACGAGCAGGAATTGCGCGAGCAGTTGAAAGAAGTCTTCGAGCGATACAAACAAACTGCGCTCGTCGAGCATTATATTGCCGGACGCGAAGTGACGGTGGGCGTGGTGGGCAACATTGCCGGTTTCAGCGCGCGCCGCCTGCCCATGCGCCTCTACGGCACCAAGCGCCGCACGCCCGGCGATCTCGACGACATCCGTGCCGGAGGGATGCTCTTCCTCCCGCCGATGGAGGTTGACCTCAAACCGTTCGAGGGCAGTGATCAGATTTACACCAACCGCCTCAAAACCGAACTGGCCGAACAGCTCACCTACCTCTGCCCCGCGCCGCTCAAACCCGAACAGATCGAGGAACTGAACTGGCTCACGGCCGCCGTCTTTCGCGTCTGCGGCTGTTACGATGTGGCCCGCGTGGACTTCCGCCTCGACGAAACCGACAACTACAAACCGTACGTTCTCGAAATCAACCCTCTGCCCGGCCTCGCCCCCGGCATCAGCGACATCGTCATCGAGGCCGCCGCCATCCACATCGGCCACGCCGAGCTGGTGAACCGGATTCTGGATGCGGCCATTCGACGGCATGGCATTCAATAGAGAATTGGAGAATTTAGAAATCGGCTGATCTCCAATTCCCTGATTCTCCCAACTCAACTCCGTTGCTATCCGTTTATTCGTCCCTTCCCTCCGAACGCGCCGACATCGAGCGCATCACTCTCTCCGCCGGAAACTTCCGCGACGACGAATTGAGCACGCCACTCGAGCTCTTCGACGGCTATCTGCGCGACCCGAAGGTTTCGGGCTACAACTTCGTCTCCGCCAAACGCAATGAGCGCGTGATCGGCTTTGCCTGCTACGGCCCCACCGCCCTCACCGAAGGCACCTTCGATCTGTATTGGATCGCCGCCGACGCCTCGGCGCACGGGCAAGGGGTTGGCCGCGCCCTATTCGAGTTCGTCGTCGGCGAGATCAAAAAGCAGGGTGGCCGGTTGATGATGATCTGGACGAGCAGCACATCGGAGTACGAACGCGCGCGTTCGTTTTATCTTCGAATGGGATGCGGACTCGAGACTCAGATCAAAGACTTCTATCGCGATGGCGATGATCTGTGCATCTTCAGTTTTCGACTCGCGTGATCTCGAGGCGACAGACGATCAGAGTCATGTCGTCGCCCGCCAGCAGTCGTTGAATTTTAAGGTTGAATCATTGACTATCATCACAAAAGTTATTAATATGTGAATAGTTATCGGAAAGTAACGCTCTACATCTGGCAGTCATGGGAGGACAAAGACCCACGACCGAGCAAGATGGAAGTGGGCAGGTAATAGTATGGATAGTGATGTTGAAAGCGCCATAAAGACCGACCCGCGCAAGTTCCGAGCCGTCATCCTCTTCAACATGATGAGCGATTGGAATGCGCGAGACACCGAAGTGTCCGATGTGTGCATCAAACGAATGCGGCGCGGTCTGATGGAACAGGGGTATGAAGTTCATCTCGCCCCTGTTCGCACCGATGTGGCCGAACACCTCCGCGACCTCGACCCCACAAAACACGTTGTCTTCAACTGGTGTGAAGGACTCGACGGGCAGCCCAATGCCTACGATGCCATCCCGCCTGTGTTGGAGTCGATGGGCTTTGCCTACACCGGCGCCGATGCGTGGACGTTGGCCGCCACCCTCGATAAGGCCATCACCAAAGAGCATCTTCTCAAGCACGGCGTCTCAACGCCGATCTCGAAGGTGTTCAACTCTGCCGACGCCAACGGCTGGAATCGTTTCCCGGCGCTGGTGAAGCCAGCCATCGAGCACTGCTCACACGGCATCACCCCCGAAGCGGTGGTGGACACGCCCGAACAACTCGAAGAGCGCGTGCAATACGTTCTCGACACGTGGCATCAGCCCGCACTCGTCGAGGACTTCATCGACGGCCCGGAGTTCAACGTCTCGATGTGGGGCAACGGGCGACTCTTCACCCTGCCGCTGGCCATGCTGGACTTCAGCGGCTTCAGCGACTATCACGAACGCATCGTGTCGTACGACGCCAAATGGGATCCGAACACCGAAGCTTTCCGGCTCAACCCGGTGGTTTGCCCGGCGCCGATAGACGATGAATTGCGGGCGCGCATCGAAGCGACGGCGAAGGGCGCATACAAAGCCCTGCGCTTACGCGATTATGGCCGCATCGACATCCGCGTGCGCGACGGCGTCCCCTACGTGCTCGACGTGAACTCGAACCCCGACATCACCCTCGAAGGCGGCTTCGCTCGCTCGGCGCGCACTGCCGGATACGACTATTCTCAAACCGTCGCCCGCATTTTGCACTTCGCTTCCAAACGCATGTCGGTGAATTGAACGGTGAAACCCAACCAAAAAAACGGGACTGGTTTGCTCACCAGTCCCGTTTTTGTTTGGGCAAGAGTTTTCAGCGCAACACAACAGCGCCGGTTGCCAACAGCAAGAAGCAACCCAGCACCGTCACATCCAAAAACAGCATGATCGAAAGCACAAACCGCTGCCCCGCCGTCATGCCCAAAATGGGAACCTCGCCCGACGAGGGTGATCGCCTTTTGCGCGAGGCGGGCTTGGCGGGAACGGCCTCCACCACTTCTTCCTCGGGGGCATCTTCTTCCTCGAATGGCGAGCCGCTTTTGGGTCTCAAATCATCGAACATGGGCCATACCTCCGTAACTGCGCCGTAGTGTACTCCGGCCATTATTTTGGTGCAAGTCGTGTGCCAGCGGCCAGCCTCATTCCGCACGGACGCGCAGAACGCCCGGTTGAAATTGAACGCGCACTTCGTCGCCCTCGCGCCGATACGGTTCGCCCAACGCCGTGTCGGCGGAATACTCGAGTGCCTCCCGGATGCGAAAGGTGACGCCGCCGACGGCGATCTCGAAGGGAAGGCTCTCTCCGAGCGAATCGACTCCGCGAATGAAGTTGAAGGCGCGGCGCGCGGGCTGATCGGGGCTGATGGCGAAATCGGCGCGGGTGGGCAGGGGGTGATGTGTGGAGTCGGCCTCCCGTTGCGGGAGGCGAGGCGGCGGCCCACTGCGAATGAGGCCAAGGGCTTGCACGAAAAGTTCCCCGCCCGCGTCAGCGCACAACGTTTCCACCTCAGCGCCGTGCGCGCCGTCGGGGAACGTGATCTCTTTCTGCAAAAGAATGTCGCCAGCATCGGCCTGCTCGGCCATGTAGTGCAAGGTGACTCCGGTGCGCGGTTCGCCGTTGCGGAATTGCCAGAAGAGGGGCATGGGACCGCGATAGCGCGGCAGGAGGGAGGGGTGCAAATTGAGCGCGCCGAGTTTTGGCAGGTTGAGGATGGGCGAGGGTATAATTCTTGAGAAGCATGAAACGCAGATGAGATCGGGCTCGAAGGCGGCGATGGCTTCGCGCGCGGCGGGGCGGCTGAAATCGCCGATGGCGATGAGCGGGATGCCGCGCTCCCACGCAAGCGTGACGATGCTGGGGGCGATGTATTTGGAGACGAGCGGGACGAAGTCGAGATCGGGCAGATCGATGTGCGGCGGATCGAGTGGGATGGGATCGGGATCGGTTCTGGCGGCGGGGACGATGACGGCGCGGACGTTTGCGCCGAAGTCGAGCAAGGCGGCGAGGGGCCGGCGCGAGAGTTCGCCGAAGAGGCCCATGAAGATGATAGGAAGGTCGTCGGTCATGTTGTTGCCGGCAGATTGCGCAGATGGCCGCAGATGATTTGAATCAATCTGCGCTCATCTGCGAAAAAGGATAGCGTATGGCTCGAACAGTGAAGTGTGTGAAACTTGGTCGTGAGCTGGCCGGCTTGGCGCGCCCGCCGTTCCCCGGCGAACTGGGCAAGCGCGTGTACGAAAACGTGTCGCAACAGGGATGGCAGTTGTGGCAGGAGCAGTCCACATTGCTGATCAATCACTATGGCCTTAATTTGGCCGACCCGCGCGCGCAAGAATTTCTGATGGAGCAGTTGGAGGAATTCTTCTTCGGCGAGGAGGCGGCAATGCCGGAGGGTTGGATTCCGGAAGAGGAGCGCGGCCAGCAAACGAAGGGCGGGCCGCAGAGCAAAGGCGGAGCCCCGGCGGCCAAAGGCGGCGGGTCGAGCCGAAAGTAATCGCGCTCACTTCGTTCGCTTTCTCGCCACCGTCGTGTCGCCGCTTTGAGCGGCGGGCAACTGCACGGTGAATTTTGTTCCCAACCCCGTCACGCTCTCGGCTTTGATCGCGCCGCCGTGCGCTTGCACGATCTCTTTCGTGATCGCCAATCCAATTCCATAGCCGTGCTCGGCGGCGCGCGATTTGTCCACTCGATAGAAGCGCTCGAAGACTCGCGACAGATCATCGGGCGGGATGCTGACTCCAGTGTCGGTGACCGACACTGTGACCCAACCGGACTCCTGCCGGGCGGCCAGCGTCACACTGCCGCCATCGGGCGTGTGTTTCACTGCGTTGTCGAGCAGGTTGGTGAACACCTGCGCGAGCCGGTCGCCATCGGCGACGAGGGTGGGGAGGGGCTGAAGGTCGGCGCGCAGAGTCACATTCTTTTCGTTCGCCCGCAAACTGAGTCGGTCAACTGACGATCGGAGAACGGCGGCCAGATCGGTCGGCGCGCGATTCAACGCCGCCTGCCCCGCGTCGAGCCGGGCGAGATCGAGCAGTCCATCCACGAGTCGGCGCATCCGCGAGGCTTCATCGTTGATGATGCGCGCGGCGTGTTTTGGCTCGCGCTCCGCGCCGTCGAGAATGGCTTGCGAGAATCCGTGAATGGAGGTGAGCGGCGTTTTAAGTTCGTGCGACACGTTGGCGACGAAATCGCGCTGGGCTAATTGGCTCTGCCGCACGCGAGCGATCATGTCGTTGAACGACTGCGCCAGCGATCTCAATTCGGTGGGGCCGCTCACCGGCACGCTCTGATCAAGATTGCCCTGCGCCACCGCGCTGGCGGCGGCGGAGAGTCGGCGCACCGAGCGAGTGAGCGAATCGGTGATGAGGAAAGCCATGAGCACCGACAGGGCCACGCCGACGCAGGCGGCCTCGAGCAGAGGGGTGAGGAAGTTTTCGATCAGAAATTGAAGGGGGCCAGTGCGCTGTGTGAGCGCCACCAATCGGAGGCCGCCGCCCGGGCCCAAAACGTATAGCCATGCTCGCTGTGAGGAGTCGCGGACGACGCCGCGTTCGATGGCCGCGCCATCCGCCGGAATTTTGGGAATGTCGCCGGGGGAGGCGAGGCCGTTCAACACGTCGCTGTCGGTGAGCACCGCGCCGCTCCGGTCGATGAAGATCACGCGGACATTATGATCGGCGGCTAACTGCTGGGCATGTTGTTTGAGCGCGGGGGGATCGGGCGATGGCAGAGGCGGATTGGTGCGCTGGATGGTGCGCACGACTTCCGTGAGCCGCAAATAGTCGAGCCGCTCGATGCCGCCATTGGCGCGCAGAAAAACCAACAGCGCCAAGCCGATGATGGCGACGCTGACGAGGGCGACGAACACGTAGGAGAGGACGAGCCGGAAGCGAAGAGAGTTGAGCATGAGGATTGGGGAGAATACCACGAAAAGGTCAATCCGGAGGCGGGCGAGTTACGGCTGTGCGGCGCTGGCCTGTCGCCTGACGAAGAGATCAAGATAAGATTACAGAAGTCACTTGTTCCGGATATAAATTGGCCTTTTACTGAAGCCAGCCCTGCCTACAGGGATTTGCGAGTTTGAGGAAGCGTTGCGCGTGCATCTGGCCGATCAGGAAACGCGATGGCTGACTTCCGCAGTAGTCATGGCAATAACGGATCTGTTGCTGCTGTCATGGTGGTTGGCGGCGGCATTGGAGGAATGCGCGCGGCGCTCGATCTCGCCGATTCCGGCCTGAAAGTATTCCTCGTTGAGCATACGCCCTGTCTGGGCGGGCGTGTGGCACAACTTGGCTACATGTTCCCCCAGCACGACTGTGTCCTCTGCCGCGGCACCCCAGACCACGGCTACGGTTGCACTCGCCCCTCCATCTCCCCAGCATACACCCCGTATAACCAGCACCCCAATATCGAGATTCTGACCAATACCCACGTCGTTGATGTGGCGGGGCAGGCCGGAGATTTCACCGTCTCGCTGCGCCAGGAGCCCCGCTACGTGGATGTCAGACGGTGCATCAACTGCGGTCGTTGCGCCGATGTTTGCCCTGTGGAGTGGCCGAACGAATATCAGCAGGGCCTGACGAAGCGCAAGGCCGCCTACAAAATCGCGGCGCGCGCAACCCCCGATGCGTACATCATTGACCGGGGGCCGTACTGCGATGAGTGCGACAAGTGTGCGCAGGCCTGCCCCGCCGGGGCAATTGACCTTCGCGCACACCCTCGCTTGATGGCCGTTGAGGTCGGCGCTATTGTCCTCGCCCTCGGCTTCCAGCCCTACGATCCTGAGGGACTCGAAGAGTTTGGCTACGGCCGTTACCCCAACGTTCTGCACGCACTGCAGTATGAGCGTCTAGCCAGTCGATCTGGCCCAACCGAGGGAGTCGTCACACGCCCGTCGGATCGCCGCCCTCCGCGCTCCATCGCCTGGCTGCAATGCATTGGCTCGCGCGATCAGAATCATTCCTTCTGCTCCTCCATTTGCTGCATGTATGCGACGAAGGAAGCGATGCTGGCCAAACAACGCTTGGGAGACAATGTTGAATGCTGCATGTTCATCATGGACGAGCGAGCGTTCAACAAGGAGTACGGCGCGTATTTCGCCAGCGCGCGCGAACGCTACGGCATCCGGTACATTCGGTGCCGCGTCTCCGACATCCGTGAGGATCCGGCTACCCGCAATTTAGTGTTGCACTATGCGGCTCCCGATGGCCAACTTCGGCAGGAGTCTTTCGAAATGGTCGTGCTGGCCGCCGGGCTTCAACCACCCGACTCGGCCCGGCAACTGGCTGGATTGCTCAACATCCAGCTCAACAGTCATGGGTTCTGTGAGACCGACAAATTCACCCCGCTCCAAACCACGCGGCCCGGCGTGTTCGTGTGCGGCGCGTTCTCGTCGCCGAAAGAAATTGCCGAGACGATCATTGACGCCAGCGGCGCGGCCGCCGAAGTGATGCGCCTGCTCAACGATCAACTGGGCGCTTACCCCTACACGCGCGAGTGGCCCTTCCTGACGGCGAATGACCTGCCGCCCGAGCGCGACGTAAGCCAGGAGCCGCCGCGCGTCGGCGTTTTTGCCTGCTCGTGCGGGGGAACCATCGGCCAGACTGTTGACCTGCCGGCGCTGACACAGCAAGCCGCCCGCTGGCCGGGTGTGGCTGTGGCCGAGACGGTTGACTTCGCCTGTTTTCCCGAAACGCTCGAACGCATGGGGGCGCACATTCGCGAGGCCAACCTGAATCGCGTTGTGGTCGCGGCGTGCAGTAACCGCACCCACGAGGCGCTTTTCCAGCGCAGGGTTCGACAGGCCGGACTCAACCCTTACCTGCTCGAACTGGTCAACCTGCGCGACCAGTGCAGTCAAGTTCACCAGAAGCAAAACCAACTCGTCAATCGCAAAGCGCAAGAACTGGTCCGTATCGCCGTCGGTCGCGTCCTGGCGGCGCAACCCGTCCACAAACAGAAGCATCACTGCCGGTCGGCGGCGCTGGTCATTGGCGGCGGCGTGGCCGGCATGACGGCAGCCCTGGCGATTGCCGATAGCGGCTTCGACGCGCATCTGGTTGAGCGATCCGAAATGCTCGGCGGAAACCTCCGCAACCTCTACTACGTCGCCGAAGGCTACGACCCACAGCGTTTACTGCGCGACTTGGTGAATCGAGTCCGCGCGCACCGGCACATTGTGGTTTACACACGCACCGAAGTTGTGCGCCACTCCGGGCACATCGGAGATTTTCGGGCCGAACTTCGCACCCGATATTCCGACGGCTCGGTGGAAACATCCCACATCGAACATGGGGCAACCGTCGTCGCCACCGGCGCGCGGGAAACTCGTGAACACCCTCTGCTCGACCTTCCCGGCGTCATGACCCAGCGCGAATTGGAGTCGAGAATCATCCATCAACCCGCCGAAGTCGCCGCGCTTCAGGATGTGGTGATGATCCAATGCGTGCGGCCTCCGAACGTGGCCGAGTACTGTTCGCGAGTGTGCTGCACCTCCACCATGAAAAACGCGATCCGCCTCAAGTTGTTCAACCCGGCCTGCCGCGTCATCGTGCTGTACAAGAACATCGTCACCTACGGATTCCGCGAAGAGTATTACAACGAAGCGCGTCGGATGGGCGTGATTTTCATCCGCTACACCGACGCCGAGCCGCCCGAAGTCACCGTCGAGGGCAATCGTCTCCGTGTGCGCGTGCACGACTTGACGCTGAATCGCTGGCTGACTCTGCCTGCCGACATCGTGCCGATGAGCATGGCGGTGGCCCCCCCCGAAAGCGCCGGGCAGTTGGCGGCGATGCTGCGCGTGCCACTCTCCAGTGAGGGCTTCTTCGAAGAGGCGCAATTGAAACTCCGCCCGATGGACTTCATGCGCGAGGGCATCTTCCTCGCTGGCATGGCTCATTATCCCAAGTTCATCGAAGAGAGTATCAGCCATGCTCTGGCCGCCGCGGCGCGCGCGTTGACTCTGCTGTCGCAGAAAGCGTTTCATCTGGGCGGCGTGGTCGCCCAGGTGGACCCCGCCAAATGCACCGGCTGTTTGACCTGCACCCGCACCTGCCCCTTTGGGATTCCGCAGGTGATTCAGCAAGAGGGGCGAACCGGCGTCGGCGGACTCGGCGGCGCGGCCTACATCGACGCGGCGCAGTGTCAGGGCTGTGGCACCTGCACCAGCGAGTGCCCGGCCAATGCCATTCAACTCGTCAATTACACCGATGAGCAGGTCATGCTCCCCTCTATCGGCGGGCTGGGCCGCTGGCTGCCAGCGATGGCAGAAGAGGCGATGTGATGAGTGATAAGCCATTCGAGCCTGAGATCACCGGCTTCTACTGCCTCTACTGCGGCTACATGGCCGCCGACACTGCCGGGGCGCTGGGGATTCAGTACCCGGCCAACGTCAAATTCGTCCGGCTGCCCTGCACCGGCAAGACCGACATTCGATATATCTTGGAGGCCTTCGAGCAAGGCGCGGACGGTGTGTTTGTGGTGGCCTGCCCCATCGGCAACTGCCATCACGTGCGCGGCAACGAGCGCGGGCGCGCCCGCGTCAAACGCGCCCGGAAGATTCTGGACGAGGTCGGCCTCGGCGGGGAGCGATTGGATATGTTCTTCATGTCGGGCAGTCAGGCCAATGCGTTTGCCATCGCCGCCAAGACCATGACCGACCGGATTCGGGCGCTTGGCCCAAGTCCGCTGAAGGGAAAGGATGAAATTAGAAGGATGAAGGATGAAGAAACCGAAGACAATGAGATCGAGTTCCGGGGCCGACGCCCTCATCCCAGCCGATAAGGACTCATCCTTCACACTTCACCCTTCTGTCTCGGTTGGCCATGGCTCAGATACGCGGCAAATCTCTCGAAAAACAACCCATCGGCGCCGTCATGGTCGTCGGCGGCGGCATTGCCGGGATGCAGGCCTCGCTCGACCTGGCCGAGCAGGGCTTCAAGGAGATTCCAAATAGAGATCGAGGCAAACAATGATCGTTGTTTTGCTCATCACCACATTCATCATTGCCTTCGCCGTTGCATCCATCGTCGTCTTCGTCTTCACCAAACCGGTGGATAGCATCATGAAGCGAGTGGCGCCGGCCGACATCAGTCAGGCGTGGACGCGCTATCTCCAGTTCGCCATTTACGTGGTGGGCATCGGCGGCGGCGTGCGGGTGTGGGACCTCGAGAAGTATATGACGGCGGTTGAGCCGTATCGGGCCGTCGTCGAGTTGACAGCCGATCGTTGGATGCTGGAGGTGTATCAAACGATCATCGGCACGCTACAGAGCACGGCGATGGTGTTGTTGGTTTTCTTCGTCTTTGCGCTCATTGGTGTCGTGATCGTCCGGGTGTTTGAGGCAAGAACGGCAAAACCAGAATCGCAAAAGTGACGGACGTCTACACCGCAAAGGAAGAGCGCATGAGCAACCCGACACCCGTTCTAACCGACACACGACCCATCGGCGCTGTCATGGTCGTCGGCGGCGGCATTGCCGGGATGCAGGCCTCGCTCGACCTGGCCGAGCAGGGCTTCAAGGTCTATCTCGTCGAAGCCAAACCCGCCATCGGCGGGCACATGGCCCAGTTAGACAAAACGTTTCCGACCAACGACTGCGCGATGTGCACCATCTCGCCCAAGCTCGTCGAGACGGGCCGCCACCTCAACATCGAAATCCTGACGAATACCGAAGTGCTTGGGGTGGAGGGCGAGGCCGGGAACTTCATCGCCCGCCTCCGAAGAAAGCCGCGCTACATTGACCCGCTCAAATGCGTGGGCTGCGGCGATTGCGAGAAGGTCTGTCCCATCGTCCTGCCCGACGAGTTCAACGAAGGACTCTCGAACCGCCGCGCCGCGTACCGCCTCTACCCCCAGGCCATCCCCGCCGCATATGCAATTGAGAAGAAGGGCGTCGCCCCGTGCCGTGACGCTTGCCCCGCCGGACAACGGGCGCAGGGCTACATCGCCCTCATCCGCGAGGGCCGCTACGCCGACGCCCTGCGCGTCATCAAAGAGGACAATCCTTTTCCCGCCATCTGCGGGCGCATCTGCAACCATCGTTGCGAACTGGCCTGCAACCGCAATCTCGTTGACGATCCGCTGAACATTCATGCGCTCAAACGCTTCGTCGCCGATTGGGCCTTTGCGAAAGACCGCGAGCCGATTGAACCCATTCCGCAGACTCGATCTCAGCGAGTCGCCGTCATCGGCGCGGGGCCGTGCGGCCTCAGTGCGGCGAAAGACCTTGTGATGCTCGGCTACGGCGTGACTGTGTTCGAGGCCCTGCCCGTCGCCGGCGGGATGCTTCGCGTCGGCGTCCCCGAATATCGCCTGCCTTCCGCAATTGTGGATCGTGAGGTGCAGGACATCGTTGACCTCGGGGTTGATCTGCGGCTCAATACGACGGTCAACAATCTGGATGACCTTTTCGCGCAGGGTTTCGACGCCGTGCTCATCGCCGTCGGCGCGCACGAAGGCAAAAAACTCCCCATCCCCGGCGCGGATTTGCCGGATGTGCTGGTGAATACAAAGTTTTTGCGCGATGTGCGGCTGGCAGAACTTCAAACTTCAAACTTCAAACTTCAAAACCCAAACTCCAAAGCGAGCGATTTGAAGTTTGAAATTGGGAGTTTGATATTGAACAAGCGTGTGCTTGTTCTGGGCGGCGGCAACGTGGCCATTGACTGCGCCCGCACCGCCGTTCGGCTGGGGGCCGCCTCTGTGGCGATGGCCTGCCTCGAAGCGCGCGAGAAGATGCCCGCACATGAGTGGGAGATCGAAGAAGCCGAGACCGAGGGCGTGACGATGTATCCGGCGCGGTCGTTCAAACAGATTCTGAGCGACGACGGGCGAGTGACGGGCGTCGAATGCGTCAATGTGACGTTCATGGAGTTCGACGCCGAAGGCCGATTGGCGCTGGAAACCGAACCCGGCTCGGAACACGTCCTCCCGTGCGACACGGTCATCTTCTCCATCGGCCAGAGGGCCGGCCTCGCCTTCATCCCCGACGACGCGGGTGTGGGCGTCACGCGGCAGGCCACCATCGCTGTGAACCCGAACACCTTCGCCGCCACCCGCCCCGGCGTGTTCGCCGCCGGCGATGCGACGACCGGCACAGCGTTCGTGATCGAGGCCGTCGCCTCCGGCCACAAAGTTGCGGCCACCATTCATCGCTATCTTTCCGGCGAACCGCTCGAGCCGAAGTTCGCGCCCGATCTCCCCGTGGTCAAGATGGCGCGGCCCGAGATCGAGGAAAAACTTGTGCGCGGTGAAATTCGCCATGCCCCGCGTGTGCCGATGCCGATCATTCCAGTCGAGCGGCGGCGCAATAGTTTTGCCGAAGTGGAGAAAGGCTACACCGAAGAGCAGGCCAAAGCCGAAGCCTCGCGCTGTTTGGCCTGCGGCATTTGCTCCGAGTGCCTGAGCTGCGTGTTTGCCTGCGGCGTGAAGGCCATCAATCACGACGAGGTCGAACGCATCGAGGAAGTCAAAGTCGGCGCGATGATCCTCGCGCCCGGCTATCAGGCATACAACGCGAAACTTTCGCAGGAGTTCGGCTTCGGGCGCTATCCCAACGTCGTCACCGCATTGCAATTCGAGCGCCTGCTCTCCGCTTCCGGCCCGACGGCCGGCCACGTCAAACGCCCCTCCGACGGCGCGCGCCCGAAGAAGATCGCCTTCCTCCAGTGCGTCGGCTCGCGCGATCAAACTCACGATTATTGCTCGGCAGTCTGCTGTATGTATGCCGCCAAAGAAGCCATCATGGCCAAGGAGCACGAGCCGGACACGGACGTGCACATCTTCATGATGGACATGCGCGCTTTCAGCAAGGGCTACGAGGAATACTATCGCCGCGCGGAGGAAAAGTACGGCGTTCATTATCACCGCTGCCGCATCTCGGCGCTGAAGGAAGACCCGGCGACGCGCAACCTCATGGTTCGTTACTCTAAAGAAGTTGAGATTGGAGAATTAGAGAATAAATCTCCAATCTCTAATCCTCTAATCTCCGAAGAACAATTCGATCTCGTCGTCCTCTCCGTCGGCATGGAAATGTCGCCCGCTGTCCGAAAACTGGGGAGCGATCTCGGCGTGGAGCTCGACCCCTACGGCTTCTGCGCGACGACGCAGTTCGATCCGCTTCAGACCTCGCGCCCGGGCATCTATGCCGTCGGCCCGTTCCGCGAACCGAAGGACATTCCCGAAACGGTGGTGGACGCTTCCGGCGCGGCGGCCCAAGCCGCGGGCCTGCTCGCCCCCGCGCGTGGATTGCTGGCCCGTGAGCGCGCGTATCCGCCAGAGCGCGACGTGAGCGGCGAGCCGCCGCGCGTCGGCGTGTTCGTCTGCCACTGCGGCTCGAACATCGGCGGCTTCCTCGACGTGCCCGCCGTGACCGACTACGCGGAGTCCCTTCCCCACGTTGCTCACACCGAGCACATGCTCTATACCTGCTCGCAGGACTCGATTGGCAGAATCACCGAGCGAGTGAAGGAGCTCGGCCTCAACCGCGTGGTCGTTGCCAGCTGCACGCCACGCACGCACGAGCCGCTGTTTCAAGATTCGATCCGCGCCGCCGGTCTCAACCCGTACCTCTTCGAGATGGCGAACATCCGCAACCAGTGTTCGTGGGTGCATTCCAAAGATTGGGGCGTGGCGACCGCGAAGGCGAAAGACCTCATACGCATGTCGGTGGCCCGCGTTACCGCGCTGGAGCCACTGCACACCATGCCGGTCGGCATCGAACATTCGGCGCTGATCATCGGCGGGGGCCCGGCGGGGATGACGGCGGCGTTGTCGCTGGCCGATCAAGGATTCGGCGTTCACCTCATCGAGCGCGGCCCGGAACTCGGCGGCAACCTGCGGAATGTGTTCTATCTTGGTGATGCAAATGGTCGTCAGTCATCAGTGAACAGTGATCAGAGCGACCCGCAGGCATTTCTGCGTGAAATGATTGACCGCATTCGAGCGAACCCATTGATCACGGTTCACTGCAATACCGAATTGCTGGACACGACCGGCTTCGTCGGCAACTTCGCCAGCCATCTGAGCGACGGCGCTGAAGTCCGTCACGGCGTCACCCTTGTGGCAACGGGGGGGCAGGAATATCGCGGCGGCGAATACGGTTGCGGCGCAGACCCGCGCATCATCACCCAACAGCAGTTCGAAGCGCTGTTGGCTGATAGCAATCAGCAACCGGCAATCAGCAATCAGCAATCTATCGTAATGATCCAGTGCGTCGGCCCGGCCGAGAAATACTGCGGCCGCATCTGCTGCGCCACCGCCTTCAAGAATGCGCTTCGGCTGAAGGAATTGAATCCAAAGGCGGACGTGACCATCCTCTACCGGGACATTCGCGCCTATGGCTTCAAAGAGCGGTTATACACCGAAGCCCGACGGCAGGGCGTGCGATTCGTTCGTTACGACTTCGACCGGAAGCCGGTGGCGCAAATTTCGAACTCCAAATCTCAAACTCCAAACCCCGATTCGCAATCAGCGATCAGCGATCAGCGATCAGATATTGTTGTGCGGGTTCTGGACCCAATCTTGGGCCGTGAGATCGAGCTGCGGCCCGATCTGCTTGTGTTGAGCACGCCGCTCGTTCCGGCAGATGGCGCGCGCGCGCTCGGCTCGAAACTCAAAGTGCCGGTGGATGGCGACGGCTGGTTCCTCGAGGCTCATGTCAAACTACGCCCGGTCGATTTCGCCTCCGAAGGAATCTTCATGGCCGGCGCGGCGCACTACCCGAAACTACTGGATGAGACGATCGTGCAGGCGAAGGCGGCGGCCTCGCGGGCGGCGGCCATACTCGCGCGCGAGTCGCTCACTGCCGGGGGAGCGGTGGCGGTGGTCGCGCCGGAGAAATGCACGGGCTGCCTCACCTGTGTCCGAATCTGTCCTTATCATGTTCCGAAGATCACGGCCAACATCACGGGCGTGGGCAACATTATCGGCGCCGCCTATATCGAACCGGCGATCTGTCAGGGTTGCGGCATTTGCGCCTCGGAGTGCCCGGCCAAAGCCATCGGCCTGATGCACTACCGTGACGCGCAGGTGATGACGAAGGTGGACGCGCTGTTCGAAATGGCGGCGGTGTGAGTATGGAAACTTCCAAGTTCCAAAATCAAACCTCAAACTCCAAACTTCAAAGTGAAGTCGAGAGGCAGTTTTTGGAGTCTGAAGTTGGGAGTTTGAAGTTGAACATTGTGGCTTTCTGCTGTCACTACTGCGCCTACGCCGCCGCCGACCTTGCCGGTTCACTTCGCCTGCAATACCCGCCGAGCGTGAGAGTGGTGAAACTACCCTGCACTGGCAAACTGGATGTGCTGCTGGTGCTCGACGCTTTTGAACACGGCGCGGATGGGGTGATGGTAGCCGGCTGTATGGAAGGCGACTGCCATTATCAATTGGGGAATCTGAACGCCAAACGGCGTGTGCGCTACGTCTCGAAACTGCTGAAAGAGATTGGCCTCGAGCCGGAACGCGTGCGTATGTACAACATGTCGTCGGCTATGGCCAAGCAGTGGGCCGAGGCGGTGACAGAGATGGATGAGACGGTCAGAAGGCTTGGGCCGAGTCCCTTGCGGAAGGCAGACTGCGCCGGTCACACCTAGCGGACAGCGCTCACTTGAGGATGGATTGTTTATGCTGCCGGAACAAACAAAAACCTATCGCAATCTCATTACCCTTAAGGACGGGGTGCAGGTGTTACTGCGCCCCATGACTCGAGACGATTGCCAGACTCTCACCGATCTGTTCGCGTCGGCCAACGAGGAGGATACGTTGTACCTGCGCGACAACGTGAAAGACCCGGCGGTGCCGAAGGGCTGGTGCGAAACGCTGGACTATAGCCGGGTGCTGCCGTTGATGGCCTTGGTCAAAGACCGCGCAGTGGGTCAGGGCAGCCTGCATTTTGGCAGTGGGCCGGAGCGGCACATCGGCAAAGTGCGCCTCTTTCTGGCCAAAGACTTTCGTGGGCGAGGGCTGGGCACCAAGATGCTCAACTCGCTCACCGACTTGGCGCGCAAGCACAACCTGCACCTCCTCGTGGCCGAAATCGTCACCGATCAGGCGAAAGTAATCCGGGCCTTCGAGGACATTGGCTTTCAACCCTGCTGCACCCTCAGAGATTATTTCATGCTGCGCGATGGTGATGTGCGCGACGTGGCGATCCTCATGCTGCGCCTGCGAGAACCGGGCCACGAGTTTTGAGATGAGGCCGGAGGGCAGAGAAATGACCGACATGACTGCCGAAATCGAAATCCACGACAAGGTTGTTATCCTCAAGGACGGCGGAGAGGTGTTACTGCGCCCCATGACTCCAGACGATTGCCAAACGCTCATTGGCTTATTTGCCACAGCACCCGACGAGGATGTTCTTTATCTCCGCGACGATGTCCGAGACCCGGCAGTGGCAAAAGGCTGGTGCGAAAACCTGAATTATGGCCGCGTGTTCCCGCTGATGGCCCTCGCCGATGAGCGGGCGGTGGGCCAGGCGACCCTGCACTTTGGCTGCGGGCCGGAACGCCATTGCGGCCGAGTGCGAATCTTTGTCGCCAAAGATTTTCGGCGGCGGGGCTTGGGCAAACAGATGATCAACGTGTTGATCGATTTGGCTCGCAGACGCGGCCTGCACATGCTGATCGCCGAAATTGTTTTGGATCAGGCGCGGTTGATCAAAGCCTGCATAGCGGTGGGCTTCGAGTTGTGCCACACCCTGAAAGACAGTTTTATGCTGCCGGATGGAAACACGCGGAGCGTGGCAACCCTGAGAAAGTGTTTGCAACCACCCTGCGATGAATTTGGGCCGCTGGCCGAGGAGTAAACCATGATTGTCGCCGAACAAAAACCACTTGAAGAGATCAGATCGCTGACCGGCGATGCCAAGAGGGTGTTGGTGGTGGGGTGCGGCACGTGCGTGACGGTTTGCTTTGCGGGCGGCGCGAGAGAAGCGGCCATTGTGACGGCCTCCCTGCGCATGGCCTCAAAGATCGACGGGCACGAGAAGGCCGTCACCGAGGCGACCGTTCAACGCCAGTGCGAATGGGAATATCTGGACGAGATCGCCGAGCAAGTGCGCCATGCAGACCTCGTGCTTTCGCTCGGCTGCGGCGTCGGCGTGCAGGCGCTGGCCGAACGGTATCCGGACGCGGTTGTCGTCCCCGGCCTCAATACGACCTTCATGGGTCTGCCGCTGGAGCAAGGCGTGTGGGCCGAGCGCTGCGCGGCCTGCGGCCAATGCATTCTCGGACTCACGGGCGGCGTCTGCCCCATTGCGCGCTGTTCGAAGCAATTGCTCAACGGCCCGTGCGGCGGCTCGTCGAAAGGCAAGTGCGAAGTTAATCCTGAGATCGATTGCGCCTGGCAGATGATTTACGACAAACTCAAGTCGCAGAATCGGCTCCACTTGATCATGGAGATCACACCGCCTAAGGACTGGCGGACAAGTCGAGATGGTGGGCCGAGAAAGATCGTGCGGGAGGATTTGCGTCTGCCAGTGGCGGGGAAGGTGTGAGATGAGCGATCTAAATGGTTACAAATCCGGTTCCAACTTAGAGAAGATTCTCCGCGCCGGTCACTTTGCCGTGACCGCCGAGCTGGGCCCGCCCAAGAACGCCGACGCGGAGGTGATCCGCAAGAAGGCCGCGCTTCTCAAAGGATGCGTCGAAGCGGCGAACATCACCGACAATCAGACGGCCATCGTCCGCATGTCGTCCATTGGCGCGGGCGCCCTCGCCCTGCGCGAGGGCTTGGAGCCGGTGATGCAGATGACGTGTCGTGATCGCAATCGGCTGGGGATGCAAGGGGATCTGCTGGGCGCGTACGCACTCGGACTGCGCAACATCCTGTGCCTGACCGGCGATCACCAAACCTTCGGCAATCACCCGCAAGCCAAGAACGTTCACGATATGGATTCGGTGCAGTTGGTGCAGATGGTCGTCGGCCTGCGCGATAAAGGGTGCTTTCAGTGCGGCGAGGAAATCAAGGGTGTCGTCCCGCGCTTCTTCGTCGGCGCGGCGGAGAATCCGTTCGGCGATCCGTTCGAGTTCCGCCCGCTCCGGCTGGGCAAGAAGGCAAAGGCCGGCGCAGATTTCATCCAGACGCAGATGATCTATAACGTGCCGAAGTTCCGCGAGTTCATGAAGCGCGTGGTCGATCTCGGCGTGCACAAGCAGACCTACATTCTGGCCGGAGTCGGCCCGCTCAAGACTCCGGGCGCGGCCAAGTATATGCGCGATCAAGTGCCCGGCATGGACGTGCCGGATGAGATCGTGGAACGCATGGAGACGGCAGGCAAGGGCATCGAGGATAAGAAAGCGAAGGCGGCGGCCTATCGGGAAGAGGGCCTGAAGATTTGCATCGACATCATTCACCAGATGCGCGAGATCGAAGGGGTGGCAGGTGCGCACATCATGGCGATTGAATGGGAAGAGGCGGTCAAGCCGATTGTCGAAGGGGCGGGACTGCTGCCGCGCCCAGTTGTTGAGGCTGTGCCATCCACATAGGAGGTGGGCCGATGGCTGATTCACTACCCGTCAGCGGGCAGACACCGATCAGCGCCGATCTCGCTCAGCGAGTCATGAGCGAGATCGGGCAGAACGTGTTTTTGTGTTACCAGTGCGTCAAGTGCACGAGCGGCTGCCCGGTGACTGAGTTCTTCGATTGGCAGCCGAACCAAATTATGCGCGCGGTGCAGCTGGGGCAGGAAGATATTGCCCTGCACGCCCAGACGCCATGGCTGTGCGCCTCCTGCCAGACGTGCACGACTCGATGCCCGATGGGGTTGGACATTACGGCGATCATGGAATTCCTCACGCGCGAGGCGCTCGAACGAGGCATCAAACCGTCGGTCACCGAGGTGGCTATCTTCAGCCAAGCATTCATGCGCGAGGTGCGGCTGTGGCGGCGAGCGTACGAAGTGGGTCTGATGACAGAATTGAAACTCCGCACCGGCAACCTGACGGGTGATCTGGATTTGGGCCTGAAGATGATTCAAAAGCGCAAATTGCCCTTCCTCCCGCATCTGGCTCGATCACCACAAAAACCGAAACCGATCCCCGGCGCGGCGAACGCTGTGGCTTACTATCCCGGCTGTTCGCTTCATTCCACAGCGACTGAGTTCGACGTTTCTTCGCGCGCAGTATGTGGCGCGCTCGGGATGACTCTGATCGAGCCGGAGGGCTGGGCGTGTTGCGGCAGCTCTGCCGCTCATCGCGCTGATCCCCAAGCGGCGCTGCGCTTGCCGCTGGAGAATCTGGCGCTGATCGAACAGAGCGGATTCAAAGAAGTGACGATGCCCTGCGCGGCCTGCTTCAATCGCCACAAGGTTGCCCAACATGAGATTCGCCGCGACGGCCATCATAAAGCGGCCATGGATGAAGCCCTCGGTTACACATACGGCGATACGGTGCAAGTCAGCACATTGATCGAGGCCATCGCCAACCATGTTGGCGCTCAGGATGTGACCGCTCGAGTGAAGCGCCCGCTGACCGGACTGCGCGCCGTGTGTTATTACGGATGCTTGCTCACCCGGCCGCCGCAAGTGACCGAGTCGCCGCACCCTGAGTACCCGACTGATATGGACGCGCTGATGAGCGCCGTCGGCGTGGAAGTGTTGGACTGGTCGCACAAAACTTCCTGCTGTGGCGCGGCACACTCGCTCACCCGGCCCGACATCGTCCTCAAATTGAGCGGCGATTTGCTCAACCATGCTCGCGAGGCCGGGGCGGATGTCGTCGTCGTGGCTTGCCCACTCTGCCACACCAACTTGGATGCGCGCCAGTTCCAGATGGGGTTGGAAGAGTCGCTGCCGGTGTTGTACTTCACTCAGTTGATGGCCCTGGCCTTGGGGCTGCCGCATAAGGCGGCTTTGGACAAGAACCTCGTCGATCCGCGACCATTGCTAAAGAGAAAGGGCTTGCTCGAGTTATACCCATGAAGCCCGCGGCCCGATAGATACACGACAGGGGTCGCGGGAGATGCTGGTTCCTCTGCGGCGCGACAATCGAGACTCCTTCGACAAGCCGGTGCTGAAAGAAAGCCCCAGCGCCTCCTATCTTGACTTGCCGGAGGTGCTCGAGCAAACGTGGCAGATGATCTGCGACAAGTACGATGCTGTCGCCGACCCCCCCGACACGCCGACTCTGTTGGAGGGGGCCGACTTGGCCGCACCCGATCAAGCCGCAGAGACAATCGTGGCCAACATGCTGTTGGAAGTTATGGGCAGTATTCCACGCTTCTCACCGTGGCACACCAAGCCATTGGGGTTGAGGCTTGTGCGGGACGACGAAACCAATCGCACACGGTGGGTCTTGTCGCCGAGCACCTACCAAACGTGGCGCGAGGCTCTTAAGCCTCTGTCGTTCGCCATCCGCCGCAACGTCGGGCTGGCCTTAGCGGCTGATTTTCTGGAAGGGTTGGATGAGGAGCCCCTTCCGGCCGATCAGGTTTTGGCCACCTGCCTGTGCATTCCTCCTCGCCTGATCCGAATCAAGCGCGTGGCGCTCATGACCGCCGACATTGTGTGCGATGCCTGCGGCCAGCCTTTTCAGCCGGTTGACCTTCCCAATGCGGGCAGGGAAGCGAATTCATCCGGGTTGTAGCGGCGCGGCGTTCGGCAACGGCCTCTCGCGCGTCGCACGCATTCCCCCATCCACAATCATCAATCCGCAATCAATTTGTATCCCACACCCGTCACGGTTTCGATGCTGGCCGAACTGCCCGCCAGAATCTTCCGCAAGTGCGCCACGTGCACATCCACCGTGCGTGTCTGCCCGTAGAAGTCGAAGCCCCACACGAGATCGAGCAGTTTCTCGCGCGAGAGGACGAGGCCTTTGTTCTCGGCCAGCGCGAGCAACAGATCGAACTCTTTGGCGCGGAGCGCGGCCGGCTTGCCTTTCACCGTCACTTCGCGGCGGGCTTCGTCAATCGTCACATCGCCCACGTGCACCGGCCCGGCCGGCCTCTCGCCTTTGCCCGCCCGCTCACTGCGGCGCAGAATGGCCTTCACCCGCGCCACCAGTTCGCGCGGGTTGAACGGTTTGGTCATGTAATCGTCGGCGCCCAATTCGAGGCCGATGATCTTGTCGATGTCTTCGTCGCGGGCAGTGAGCATGATGATCGGCACATCCGAGTCGGCGCGCACGCGGCGGCACACCTCGTAGCCGTCGAAGGTGGGGAGCATGATGTCGAGCACCACCAGCGCCGGGGGCTCTTTCTTCACCGCCTCCACCGCCAGCGCCCCATCGCCCACCGAGGCAATGCGAAAGCCCTCGCGCTCCAAATACATCTTCGCCAGCTCCACGATGTTGGCTTCGTCGTCCACGAGGAGGATCAGTTCACCGGGCATTCACCACCACCATCTCGCTAATCTTCCCGCGCTTGCCAGCCTTCGAGTTGATCGAGCGCGAGGCCTTCAACTCGACCCGCTTGAATCCGAAATACAGCCGCCGCGTGAAATCCGTCCACGAATTGTTCACCATCACTTTGCACCCTTTCTCGCTCAACGCCCGCGCCACCAACGCCAGCGACTCGTGCTCGAACTTGCCAAACGGGTGCTCGGTGTAACTCGTAAAACTCGCCGTCTTGCTCAACGGATAATATGGCGGGTCGAAATACACAAAATCGTTTTTGCGCGCGCGCTTGAGCACGTCGCGGAAGTCGGCTGCCTCAATCGTCACCCCGTCGAGGGCGCGGCTGGCGGCGCGCAGTTCATCGGCATTGAAGATGCTCGGATTTTTGTATCGGCCTATCGGCACATTGAACTGCCCTTTGCGGTTCACCCGATACAGCCCGTTGTAGCACGTCTTGTTCAAGTAAATCAACCGCGCCGCGCGCTCCGTGTCGCCCATGTTGCGCGGGTTCTGCGCCCGCACCGCATAGTAATACTTGGGGCCGTGATTCTGCTTGTGTTCCTCCAGCCAACCGATTACACTTTCCACGCCGTCGCGCACGGCGCGGTAACAGTTCACCAATTCATCATTCGAGTCCGTCAGACTCATGCGCCTCATCGAGGCCTTCAACTCGCCGCGCTGTTTCATGTTGTAGAGATGAAAGAACACCGCCGCGCTCCCCACAAACGGCTCGTGGTATCCCTCGAAGCGTTCGGGGAACAGCCGCGCCAGCTGCGGCAACAACTGCGTTTTGCCGCCCGCCCATTTGATGAAAGGTTTGGGTTCGACCGTTGATTTTGGCATGGCTCACAATTCTATCGTGCTTTTTCGATGGGGGAGGTTGAGAGGGTCAACTCCTCGCCGCCCTCGCCTGCCTCACAATCTCGGCAATCTGATTCAAATGGTTGTCGTCGTGCCCGAGTCCGCGAATGAATCGGTTCACGCAGTTCACCGGCTCACCGCGCTCATAGGGGCGGTAGGTGTTATCGAGATGCGGCGCGGCGGGCCACACATCCAGAGTCGCCAACCGCATTCGGCGGCTCTCTTCGAGTCGGCGGCGGCACTGCTCAATCGTCGTCACCGTCGGCCACGGCGCTTCGCTCCGCGAGCGCCCGTGCCACTGCACACCGCGCGCCAACTCGGCGGCGAGGAACGCCGACTCTTCGGCGGAGGCAGTCGTGTGCACGATCACGTGCCCCAGCGTCCACGGCATGTTCACTTCGGACTCGGTGGCCGCATCGGGGTCGTGGGCTGTCGAGTCGAGCGGCGTAAAGGTCACATCGGCGTCGGCGCAGTCGGCAATGAGGGCCAGCATCCGGTCGATCATTTCGTTCGTCTCGCGCCGCAGATCATCAACCGTCAGCCCCTCGGCCAACTCGGCCATCGTGGTTTGCTTGTTGCGAACCGGAGAAAAATCAATCATCGCCTCATCAATCCTCAACACACCGCGCCGTCACTCGCACTTCTCCATTCCTCATTCTCCATTCGTCATTCGCCATTCTCCATTCCTCATTTCACCACCCCCACCTCCCTCCCCACCTTCGCAAATGACTCCAGCCCTTTGTCCAAATCTTCGCGCGAATGCGCCGCCGAGATCATCACCCGAATGCGCGCTTTGCCTTTGGGCACGGTGGGGAAGCCGATGGCCATGGCGAACACGCCGTTCTCGAACAGCGCCCGGCTGAACTGCTGGGCCAGCGGCGCTTCGCCCAGCATCACCGGCGTGATCGGGGTGGCGCTCACCCCCGTGTCAAAGCCCAGCCGTTTCATCTCGGCTTTGAAGTAGCGGGCGTTGTCCCATAATCGATCCACGAGTTCGGTGGATTCTTCGAGCAGATCGATGGCGGCGAGGCAGGCGGCGGCGTCGGGCACGGTCATGGCGCTGGAGAAGAGGAACGGGCGGCCGCGCTGTCTCAGCCACTCGATCAGAGTCCGATCCCCGGCCACACAGCCGCCCACCGCGCCGAACGCTTTCGAGAGCGTGCCGATCTCCACGTCCACGCGGTGGTGCAAATTGAAATGATCGACGATGCCGCGCCCGCCTCTGCCCAGCACGCCTTCGCCGTGCGCGTCGTCGGCCATGAGCAAATACTCTTCCTCTTCGGCCACCTTCACCAATTCGTCCAGCGGCGCAACGTCGCCATCCATGCTGAACACGCCATCGCTGATGATCATCGCCCGGCGGAAGCCGATCTTCTTTTCGCTGGCGATGGCTTCGCGCAAACTGCCAACGTCGTTGTGCTTGTAGCGCGCGATCTTCGCGCCGGAGAGTCGGCTGCCGTCGATGATGCTGGCGTGATTCAGCTCATCCGAAAAGATCACGTCCTCTTTGCCCACCAGCGCGGGCACGGTGGCGAGGTTGGCGGTGAAGCCCGATTGAAAGGTGATACACGCCTCCGCGCCTTTGAAGGCGGCCAACCGCCGTTCGAGTTCGACGTGCAGTTCCATCGTCCCGGCAATCGAGCGCACCGCCGCCGGGCCGAGGCCGTATTTTTCCATGGCCGCCCGCGCCGCGCCGAGAATGCGCGGATGGTTGGCCAGCCCCAAATAATTGTTGGAGCAAAAGTTGAGCACGCGCTGGCCGTCCACCATCAGCCACGCGCCCTGCGGCGAGCCAATGGTGCGAATGGTGTTGTACAGCCCCTGCTGTTTCAATGAGTCGATTTCGTCGGTGATCCATTTCGTTTTGGTCATATCTGCTCCATTCTTTTTGATTCACGCACGGTCTGTTTTTGTTCACCGCCGAGTCACGGAGTCCGCTGAGAAGAATAACGATCTCTGTGGGCTCTGTGTTCTCAGCGGTGAAATCATAGATCATCGAGAGGCATCCGCGCCCCTCCGGGTTTCATATGTCCCAATCAACACGATCTTCTTCGCGCGCGGCAGGCGCTTGATCGCCAGTTCGCGCTTCTGCGCGGCGGAACGATTCGGCAGGCGCTCGCTGTACACGAGCCGCACCGGGCGGCGAAGCCGGGTGTATTTGCTCCCGCGCCCGGCGTTGTGAGTCTTCACCCGCCGTTCGAGGTCGGTCGTCCAGCCGGTGTAAAACGAGCCGTCGGCGCATTGGAGGATGTAGCAGTACGGCACTGATGTCGTGGAGCGTGAGGCGTGGGGCGTGGAGCGAGATCGCCTCACGCTCTACGCCTCACTTTCTCTTCCCCAACCCCACCAATTGTCTCAACAGTTGCCCCGGCGTGGGCATTTCGGTCTTGGGTAGCTCGTCGGCTTCCCAGTTGGCCTCGCGGCGTTTGGCAAGCCACGCCTCACGAAGGATGGCAACTTCGGTCAGCAGTGCGTCCATTGCGGCTTCATCGCCTGCGGCGACCGCTCCGCGCAAGGCAGTGAGCTGCCCGATCATCGAATCGAGCGCGCGCAGTGTGGCGGTTTGATTGAGGAGCGCGGCGGCGCGGGCGGCGGCCGGGCTGGAAAACGACACGGGCGCGGTGGCGGTGGCAAACGTTCGGTCGGCCAGTTTGCGGGCGTCGGCCCAATCGGGCGAGGCGGCCACCACTTTCATCAGCGCCGCCGAGGCCAGCGCGGGCAGTGTGTGTGTCCCGGCCATCAGCGCATCGTGCTCCACCGCGCCCACAAAGAACGGAGTCGCGCCGATCAGTTTGGCAACATCGGCCACAAGTTTGAGCGCTTCGGGCGCGGCCTCGGCCTGCGGCGCCAGCGCCCACAACCCGCCCTCGAACAGATCGGCGCGCGCCGCGTCGAGGCCCGTGGCGCTTTCATGCAAATAGATCGGGTTGAGAATCGGACTGCCGCCGACGAAATATCGATCGGCGGGCGTGAGCGCGGCGGCCCATTCGAGCACGGGCGCTTTGAGCGGCGCGGTGTCGGTGATCACACAGCCGGGTTTGGCGTTGGGAGCAACTTCCTCCAACGCTTGCCGCAGAGCCGAAAGCGGCACGCACAAAAAGATCGCGTCGGCGTTTTCGCAGGCGGCGGGCAAGTTCCATTCGGCGCGATCCACTGCGCCTTTGGCTTGCGCCATCTTCGCGTTTTGCAACTCGCGGTCGTGCCCAACGATGAACAGTTGGCCGGGCGCGGCTCTGCGTTTGAGCGCGAGGCCGAGGCTCGTTCCGATGCGTCCGAGTCCGATGAGGGTGAGTTGGATAGCCATTGAGGATTTGAGTTGGAGTTGGAGTTTGGGTTTTAGTTGCTGTTGTCGGCGGATTGGAGGGCGGAGAGGAGATCATAGAGATCCTCTGTCGGCGTGATTCGATCTTGATGGCGGCGGATCAATTCGACGAGCGTAGGCGAGCCGCCAGCCGCGTTCACCATTTCCGCGCCCCAAGCCGGGTGCTGCATGGCAACGACAAAGGGGCGCCGCCACCGCGAACCACCCTCTCGGCTGCCCCACGCCGTCGCCAACCGCTTTGCGAATCGGAAACCCAGCACGATGGCGACTTTCTCCCACACAGCCAACGGCATCCGGCTCTTGCCCACATCGTGCAGAAGCGCGGCGGCGAGCAGATCGGGATTCGTTTGCCCCTGCGCGGCGAGAGTATGTCGAACGCTGTACGCATGATGTTGCTCGGCGGGAGACATTTGGCGAAACACGTCGAACAACGAAGGCGGCAGCCATTCCCGAACTTGAGTCAACTCATCGGGCGAGAGTCGTTGCGTGATCAGCCGCCAGAATTGCCACAGCCGGTAGCGCGCGCCGCGCATCACAACCCGGTGATCAAATGAAACAAGCCGTCTCGCATCGGCTCCATCACGAGGCCAAAGATATTGAAACCGAAGCGGCCGCTCATGAGCAGTAGCATGAGAATCAGGGGGCCGTAGGGTCCGATGCGGGCCAGCGAGTTGCTCATCTCATCGGGCAGCACGCCCAACGCAATGGTGAAACCGTCGAGCGGCGGAAGGGGGATGAGATTGAAGAGCAGCAAACCGATGTTGACCACAATGAAGATGATCAGAAAATCGGCGAACGATGGCAGGATGTTTGTGACGCCGCCGAAATCGAGCAGAGGCAGGAGGCCGAGCCGGGCCGGGATGGCGGCGATGAGGGCGAGGATGAGATTCGAAAACGGCCCGGCGGCGGCGACAATTGCCATGCCAGTGCGAATCGGCGATTCGGACGATTCGACCACGTGGGATAACCAGCCTCCCCCATCAGACATATTGCTGGAAATACCATACCCGCGTGAGCGGCCTCCAAAATTGTAGGGGTTCGTCATCACCGGCTTGCCCCAGCCAAAACCGGTGATCACAAACAATATCGAGCCGAGCGGGTCGAGATGCGCGAGAGGGTTCAGCGTCAATCGCCCCTGCGAGCGCGGAGTCATGTCGCCGAGCGTGTCGGCGGCATAGGCGTGGGCAAACTCATGCGCAGTGATGGCGATGATCAGCGTGATCGCCAGTGAGATCATTGTGGACAGGTTGAGGCCAATCATTTTGTGCCGTTATTCATCCTTCATCATTCATCGTTCTTCATTCGATTATATCATCCGCCCCTCTGCTATAATCGCCCCATGCTAGCCAAACCGCCGATGGAATTTGCGATGGGCGAGCGCGTGCGCCTGCGCAAACCGCACCCGTGCGGCAGCTACGAATGGACGGTGACGCGGCTGGGCGCAGACATCGGCCTCAAATGCGAGTCGTGCGGGCGATACGTGATGCTCTCGCGCCGCGAACTGGAGAAGCGACTCAAAACCAAACTACCTCCCCTCTCTCATCCCTGACATCTATCCGCCATTCGCCATTCGTCATTTGCTTCCATGCCCCACCGCATCCTCCTCCTCATGTCCGACACCGGCGGCGGCCACCGCGCCTCTGCCGAAGCCATACAGGAAGCCCTGTGCCTCAAATACGGCGACGCGGTCGAAGCCAAACTGGTTGACGTTTTCAAGGAATACACGCCGTATCCCCTCAGCCGATTCCCGGCGTGGTATCCGAAGATCATCTCGCGCGGCGTTCGGTTGTGGGGAACCGGCTTCCACGTCAGCGACGGAATCCGAAGATCGCGGGCCCTCAATGGGGCGGCGTACCCGTATGCGCGCAGGTCGTTCCGCCAAATGGTGCGCGAGAACCCGGCCGACATTTACGTGAGCGTGCATCCGTTGCTCACCATGCCCGCCGTGCGCGCGCTGGGCAAAGGCCGCCCGCCCTTCATCACCGTCGTCACCGATTTAGTGTCGGCGCATGCCTTTTGGTTTTATCCGAAGGTGGACGAGATCATCGTCCCCACCGAAGGCGCCTACCATCGAGCCATCCGCCACAAGGCTCCGGCGCACAAACTCAAAGTCATCGGCCTGCCCGTGTCGCAAAAATTTTGCGCGCCGCCGGGAAACAAAGATGAACTGCGGCGCGCGCTTGGCTGGCAAACGGCGCTCACCACCGTGCTGGTGGTGGGCGGCGGCGAGGGTATGGGACCCCTGCGCGAGATCGCGCGCGGCATTGCTGCCACCGGCTTGCCCATTCAAATGGCGGTGGTGTGCGGGCGCAACGAAAAACTGCGCGCCGAACTGAGCGCGATGAAATGGGAGGCGCCGACTCACGTGTGCGGCTTCGTGACCAATATGCCCGACCTCATGCGCGCCGCCGATCTGATCGTGACCAAAGCCGGGCCGTCATCCATTGTGGAGGCCGTCAACGCCGGACTGCCGATCATTCTGAGCAGCGCCCTGCCCGGGCAAGAGGATGGCAATGTGCGCTGGGTAGTGGAGAACGGCGCGGGGCTGTGGGCGCCGGGCCCGCAGAGGGTGGCCGCGGCGGTGAAGCAGCTGCTCGAAGGCGGCCCGGAGAAGTTGGCCGAGGCGGCGTCCAACGCCCGGCGCATCGCCCGGCCTCAGGCCGCGCTCGACATCGCCGAAGAGATCGGGAAGTATTTTCCGGCAGCGGGCGACGGGCGAAAGGCGAAGGAAGCGCAGAGGTGAATGATAGAGATTACGATTGGTTGCGCGCAAACGCCTCAATGGCCGCGCAGGTTTCATCGAGCGATTGCTCGGGGTTTATTTTTTGAGCATAGGCTTGGCAGCGATCTCGAACCTGCTGTGACGCCGTCACGGCGTTCAATTTTTCCGCAAGTGACGCGGCGCTAAATTTTTTCGGGCTTAGAGATACACCGATTCCCAATCGCTCCACGCGGGCGGCGTTATCGGGCTGATCGTGCGCCATAGGACGGATCACTTGTGGGATGCCCGCGGCAATCGCCTGCGCCACTGTGCCGATGCCGCCATGATGCACGAGGGCAGCCGCACGCGGAAGCGCCACACTGAACGGCAAATAAGCAAAGTGTTGAATATCCGGTGGAAGCTCGCGAGGCAATTGTTCTGGGTGTTGGGTCAGCAAAATGCCGCACCGCCCGAGCATTTGGCAGGCCTGAATGCAATCTGCAAAGAATTGATTTGCGTGCTTCATCGCAGTGCCGGGCGTAAAGATGATCGGCGCGTCGCCGGCATCTAAAAATTCCTCCAGCCGCCCGGAATGAGCCTTTTGCCTGCTCGGTTTGTCGTAATAGACGAAGCTGGTCAATTGTGTTTGTGGGGGCCAGTCGGGCTGGGAAGGAGCAAACCAATCAGGAAACAGACCCAAGTTTTTTTGCGGGGAATGAATCCATCTGTCGAATATCTTCTTGACGGGCGGCATGTTTAGGCCGCCTCTAAACTTATTGATCTCCGGCGCGAATAACTTGTCCAGCACCAAAGCGTCGAGCAGGTTGAACAGCCCCCGCCTCAGAAGTGAAGGCATCCATGAGGGCAACAACGGGAAGTCATTGGCGCTCCGAAAAGCGGCGGGTTGCAAATGGATCGTGATGAATAGGAATCCTAACTTCTCATGCGCAATATGCGCCCCGAACACCTGCCCCTGCGCGGCAAGCACTGTTTCGGATGGATCAAAGCCAGAAATGATTTCATAGACTGGCTCGATGATGGGAAGTGCTACGCTCTTCGCAAAGACCTTGAAGCCTTCTTCAGGATCCCAGAGATCAGGGTTTTGGATGGTGGTTTGGTAATCTTCAGCGCTGCCGAGGCCAAAAAATCCAAGCCTGCGCCACGGGCGTGCGCCTCAAAGAACCGGCTGGTGATTAGAGCCACACGATGACCGCGATTCTTCAGTTCTTGCCCTATGCCAATAAATGGGTGCACATCGCCAGCGCTTCCGATTGTGCACAAGAGAATTGATGATCGTTTCTTCATACGCAGCGCGTTGTTCCCGTTCGCACACACCCACATTACCACCCAACCCTCATGCAGTTATAGCCTTCAACGAAAAAAGCCCCCACTCACCGTGAGGGCTTTTTGTTGGTGGCGGGAAGGGAGGGATTTGAACCCTCGGTACAGAGTTGAAGCTCCGTACAAGCACTTAGCAGGCGCTCCCGATAAGCCATACTCCGGCACCTTCCCAAGACAGCGATTAGCGTTTGGCAGTTAGCGATTAGGCTAATGGCTGACCGCTAACCGCTGATTGCTGCCAGCGGAGGGAGAGGGATTCGAACCCCCGGTGAGGCAAGGCCCCACAACGGTTTTCAAGACCGCCGCTTTCGACCACTCAGCCATCCCTCCCTCGTTTCGCATTTTACCACAACCGCGATCACTCAGCCGTCTTCTTGCCCGGCCAGTAAAACCAAAAATAGAAAACGACCATTGCCACAATGGCGCCGAAGACATTGTAGAGCGGATCGAATTCAACGGCGGTGAACAGCGATGGCGTCGGAAGCGCCGAGCCTTTGTAGTTGGCGAAGATGGCGGCGAAAAGGTTGTTGGCGGCATGAACGCCGAGGGCCAGTTCGAGAGAATTTTCTTTGAGCGAGATGTGCGCCAGAAAAACTCCGAACGCAAAATAGAACAGCGGCAGAAGCAGGAGACTTTGGCTGACTTCGGGGTTGGCGAAGTGCGGGCCAAGGAAGAGCAGGCCGGAGAGGAGGCAGAGAAAGATTCGGTTTCGGGTGAGGAGGCTGAGGCTCTGCAACAGGTATCCGCGAAAGACAAGTTCTTCGGCAGTCGTTTGTATGGGAATGAGGGCAATGGCGGCGACGGTGAAGAGGATGAATTGGATCGGCTCGAAGGTGAGCTGATAGCGGCTGGGGTGGAGCAAAGCCTCGAACACAGCCAGCACAGCGGCCAACAGAAACCATACCGCCAAGCCCTCGCCCGCTCGCCGCCAATTGATTGTGGCGGGAGTGATGAGGCCGAGAAACCGCCGCCCGTGAACGTATCGCACGGCGACATAGAGGCCGAACAGCAAAGCAACAAAACTGATCATGAGGGCCAGGAAAGGCCACAGCGGGTTGACGCCGGTCATCGCGCCCGTGTTGGGATCGATGGACGTGGCCGGATCAGTGTCGAGGCTGACGATGACGTTGAGGGCCAAATAGGGCATCGAGCCGACAACCAGCCACAGAGTCATGATGACAAAGAGGGCGGCGAGGTATCGCCACCATTCGTTCTTGCCTTCGTTCACAGCGTCGAGATAGTTCATGGCTAAAAACCCGTCTTCAGCAGATCACGAAACAAGCACTCTGAGCGAAGGCCTGCGGAGCAGGCCGTAGTCGAAGAGTGCGCTTCAACCGCAAACCCGCGCCCTTCGACTTCGCGCCGAAAAGCATCGGCGCTTCGCTCAGGACGCTTTGGTGATCTACTGATCCTCCGTTCGCATCCCAAGCGAGGCTGGAATGATCGCAGTCAAGAAAAAGCCACCACGGATTACTCAGATGTCACTGATGAGTCGAGCGAACTCTGTGTAATCCGTGAAATCGGTGGTTTCAATCCGCCTCCACGGCGCAAGTCCTGTGGGTTAGTCTCCGCGTTCGACGGCGGTAGACATCATCGACATCACTTCGGCCAACGGCTTGGCTTTGAGGTCTTCGCCGGAGCGCAGGCGCACGGCCACCGCGCCCGCTTCGGCCTCTTTGTCGCCGCAGACGAGCATATATGGAATCTTCTGCATCTGCGCGTCGCGAATTTTCGCCTGCATCCGTTCACTGCGCGTGTCCACTTCCACCCGGAAGCCGGAGTCCTTGAGCTGCTGGACGACTCGATGGGCGTACCCCACATGCCGATCGGCAATCGGGATGACCATCGCCTGCACGGGCGAGAGCCACACCGGGAACGCTCCGGCAAAGTGTTCGATGAGGACGCCGAGGAACCGTTCCGTCGATCCGGTGACGGCGCGGTGCAGAAGCACGGGCGTGTGCGGTTGGCCGTCTTCGCCGATGTACTCGCAGCCGAGCCGCGCCGGTTGAATGAAGTCCACTTGAATCGTGGACAACTGCCACTCACGCCCGATCACATCTCTGGCGAGGAAGTCGGCTTTGGGGCCGTAGAAGGCGGCTTCCCCCTCGACGGCTTCATAGTCCACGCCGTTGGCGTCGAGCGCGGCTTTGAGGGCGGCGGTGGCCTTCTCCCATTTTTCGTCGTCGGCCACATACTTGCCCTCGCTGCCGCGAAGAGAGAGGCGCACGTTGTAATCGGTGAATTTGTATCGCGCCAGCACTTCGCGGATGAGGTTGAGGCAGAGGGTGAATTCTTGCTCGATCTGATCCGGCGCGCAAAAGATGTGGCAGTCGTCTTGGGTGAGGGCGCGCACGCGGGTGAGGCCGTTGAGCTCGCCCGTCTTCTCGTAACGATACAGCGTGGCGAACTCGGCGAAGCGCAGAGGCAGTTCTTTGTATGAGTGCAAGCCCATCTCTTTGAACAGAGTCATGTGGCTGGGGCAGTTCATGGGCTTGAGGCGGAAGGTCACGCCTTCATCTTCCATCGGCGGGAACATCGAGTCTTTGTAGTTGTCGTAGTGCCCCGATTTTCTGTAGAGATCCTCTTTCACCAAATGCCCCGTCCAAACGTGTTGGTAGCCATACTTCGTCTGCGTGTCGCGCACATATTTCTCCATCAAGTAGCGCAGCATCTCGCCTTTGGGGGTGAAGAGCGGCAGGCCGGGGCCAACGTCGTCGGAGAGGTAGAAGAGGCCGAGGTCTTTGCCCAATTTGCGGTGGTCGCGCTTCTTGGCTTCCTCCAACTTCCACAAATACTCTTTGAGTTCGTCCGCCGTCTTCCATGCCGTGCCGTACACGCGCTGAAGCTGCGGGCGCTCGGCGTCGCCGCGCCAATACGCCCCGGCGATGCTCATCAACTTGAACGCCGAAGGATTGATCTTGCCCGTGTGCTCCACGTGCGGCCCGCGGCACAAGTCGGTGAACGTGTCGTGCGTGTAAAACGAAATGACCGGCTTCTCGGAGATCGGGTTGCCGTATTCGTCCGTGCCGCCTTTGTCCAGCCCATCGATCAACTCGATCTTGTACGGCTGATCCTTGAATTGGGCGCGGGCTTCGTCGGCGCTCACCTCTTTGCGAGCGAAGGGGTGCTTGGCCGAAATGATCTGCCTCATGCGCTTCTCAATCGTCTCGAAATCGTCGAGCGTGAGTTGGCGCGGGAGATCGAAATCGTAGTAAAAGCCGCTCTCAATCGGCGGGCCGATGGCAATGCGCGCCTGTCCGGGGAACATCTCCATCACCGCCTGCGCCATGATGTGCGCGCACGAATGACGGATTTTATACAATTCGGATTCCTCGTAACGTTCTTTCGATTGGTTGGACATTTTGAACTCCTTCAGAAACAAAAAGACTCCGGCCCACAATGGGGCGAGAGTCTTCACTCACGCGGTTCCACCCAATTTAGTCGAGTGGTCAAGTAGTCATAGAGTCAAATAGTCAAATCCATTGACTAACCGACCACCAGACTACGCAACTACCAAACTATCTTTGCGGCTGTAACGGGCCGGCCCGTTGGCCTTACTTGCGCGGGCAACCGCGAGGGTTGCCCCTACGTTCAGGTTCACGCTCGCGGGTGGTTTTCTTTGCCTCTACGCGGCGACGGCTCTCAATCGTTGCGTCGCTCCCTGTCGCGTCGTGGGGCAAATACTTGTCCCGGTCATAGCGTTTCAATTCTCTACTCCTCCAGTTCTCCAAAACTCTTTTGATTGGAGAATTGGAGATTGTGTGGGCGGTATAGGACTCGAACCTACGACCTTTGCGATGTCAACGCAACGCTCTAACCAACTGAGCTAACCGCCCGGCGTGAAGGCATTATAGCGGCGGAGCGAAAAACTGCCAAGAGCAGATCGACTCTCTACCGCCTCGCTTCCATCACCGAAATCTCCGGCGCGATCTCAAAACGCAGCCGCCGATGCGCCTCCCGCAGAGCCGCCTCCACTTCGTCGGGCATGCTTCCCCGCGCAAAGATGAAACCGAGATAACTATCGCCCTCCGGCAGTGGAACGATAGGGTAATTCACTTTGGCAGTGATCTCGACGGACTCGATTCCCGGCACGGCCATCGCCTCTTCGATTCCGCCGCATCCCAAAAACATCCCGCCGCGCGGAATCGGAATCATCATCACCCCTCCGGCCCTGTTCTCATGGGGCGCCGACTCGATCTCCATCCCAAAGGCCTGCCGCAGAATCAACTCCTCCAACGACATATCCGTTCCGAAGCGCAGGGTGCGCGAACACAACCCGCCGATGGAACGCCCGGCCAGCTCAACCATCACCGGGCTTGCCCTGAGCGAAGTCGAAGGGCCGAGGTCGTTCACCCGCAGTTCGGCGTGCACTGGCCCCTCGCGCAGGCCGAGAGCGGCGGCGGCTCTCGCCGCGCAATCGAAGATAGCTTGCTGAGTCTCGGCAGGCAAGCGCGACGGTGTGACATAAATCGTCTCTTCGAAGTACGGGCCGTCGAGCGGATCGGGTTTATCGAACAGCGCCAGCACCTTGAGCACGCCGTTGTCAAGAATGCCTTCGAGGGCCACCTCGAAGCCGGGAATGAATTCTTCGACAAGAAAATCGTTCGCGCCGGTTTTTTCGAGAATGGGTTGCAGTCGCTTGTGGGCGACGATGAAATCCATCGGCGAGTCGGCGCGGATGACGCCGCGCGAGCCGGAGAGTCGGCGCGGTTTGAGAACGACGGGGAACGTGAGAGGCCGGGAAGAGTCGGAGCGCGGATGAACGCGGATCGGAAGAGATGAACGCGGATCGTTTTTTGATTCTGATCCGCCCGTGTCCCCCGGCGCCCCCATCAATTCGTCGGCAATGTCTTCAGGGTCGTCGCTCAGCGAGTAGAGTCGAAAGTTCGGCGAGGGCACGTTCGCTTTGGCGAAGAGTTGCCGCATGATGTATTTATCTTGCGCGGCTTCGGCGGCTTCGGGCGAGTTGTGGCGCAGGCCGAGCGCGTGGCTGGCTTCGGCGGCGAGCACGGTGGCGCTGTCGTCGGCGGAGAGGATGACCTGCGCCGGATTCTTTTCGGCCCACTCGGCAATGGCTTGCGACGAGCGGTCAGTGTCGAGGTAATCGAGGGGCAGTGAGCAGTGATAGGTGTGGGCGAGCGGCGCGGGCACGTCCATGCCCAGCGCCACTTCGATGCCCAACCGTTTGGCCGCCTTCTCGAAATCGCCGGCGCGGTACGAGCTGGCCGAAGCGAGCAGGATTAAACGTTTCTGAGAATCCATTGGCTATACAGAATTTGAGCGATAAGATTTCAGGAACATTTTATCGCACATCCCCATCATCCCCAACGACTCACAAGGAGAGGCCATGAATCGCCCCACACTTCGCGTTGCCATCATCGCGCTCACCCTCATCACCGCCGCCATCCACTTCTATCTCAATTTCAACACCGGCGCATTCGTGTTCCAGCCCGCCTTCACCCTCAACGCGCTGGGCTATCTCGGCCTGCTGGTTGCCTTCTTCAAGTTCGCGCCCCTGCCGTTTCTTGAGGGGCGGGGCAAGTTGCTGTGGTATGCCTACATGGGCTTCACCGCCCTCACCATCGTCGCCTACTTTGCCGTGAACGGTGCGAAGAGTTTTGCCAACCCGGTGGGCATGATCGACAAAATTGTAGAAGTGATTCTACTCGCCGCGCTGTGGATGCACAAAGACAATTGACCGGCCCGCCGAATATGTTGACCGCCGCCCCGCCGCTCCCGTTGACCGTCACCCGCATGGTCTCGGCCCGCATCCCCGCCGCCGAGGGTGAGTTCGAGCTCGCCCTCTACATGAGCAACCGCGACGACAAAGAACACCTCGCGCTGATCTACGGCGACGTTCGCGGCAAGGCCGATGTGCTGGCCCGCGTGCACTCCGAGTGTTTCACCGGCGACGTGCTCGGCTCGCGCCGCTGTGATTGCGGCGAGCATCCCCAACGACTCACAAGGAGAGGCCATGAATCGCCCCACACTTCGCGTTGCCATCATCGCGCTCACCCTCATCACCGCCGCCATCCACTTCTATCTCAATTTCAACACCGGCGCAATCAAGGCTACGACACGGTGGAGGCCAACCTCGCTCTCGGCCATCAAGCCGACGAGCGCGATTACGGCGTGGCCGCCCTCGCCCTCGAAGACCTCGGCGTGCCCTCCATTCGCCTGCTCACCAACAACCCGCACAAGATCGAAAGCCTGCGCCAGCTCGGAGTCAGAGTCACGGCGCGCGTGCCGCTTCAACCCACCGTGCACGCCGACAACGCCCACTACCTCCGCACCAAAGCCGAACGCATGAGACATTTGCTCACCATGAGCGCCGCGCCCGGCCTGTAATGGCGGCCCGCCCGTTCGTCACCCTCGCCTTCGCCCAAAGCCTCGACGGCAGTATCGCCCTGCCCGGCCAGCGCATCGAACTCAGCGGCCCCGAGTCGATGAAGATGACTCACGAACTGCGCGCCGCGCACGACGGCATCCTCGTCGGCGTCGGCACAGTGATCATTGATGATCCCAAACTGACCGTGCGATTGGCTTCCGGCCCGAACCCGCAACCCATCGTGCTCGACAGCACACTGCGACTGCCCCTCACTGCCTCCCTCCTCAACCATCCCGATCATCCCCTGTGGGTCGCCGCCACCGATCCCGAACCCAACCGCCAATCCGCGCTCGAAGCGCTGGGCGCGCGCGTTCTGCGCCTGCCCCCTGCAAGCGATGGCCGCGTGAATCTTCCGGCGCTCCTCGAACGGCTCGGCGGACTCGGAATCCAAACCCTCATGGTCGAAGGCGGCGCGAGCGTGATCACATCCTTTCTGCAACAGCGCCTCGCCCATCGACTCGTCGTCACCATCTCCCCGCAACTGCTCGGCGGCGTGAAAGCAGTAGCCGCCCTCGCCGAGTCCGTCCCCCTCCGCAACCCCGCCTTTCGCGCGCTCGGACAGGATATAATCCTCGAAGCCGATCTGTTTTGATCGCCACAGAGAACACTGAGAGCGCAGAGATTTCGTTTCATTCCTCCGTGTGCTCTGTGTTCTCTGTAGTGAAACCCCATGCTTCGCCGCTGCCTCTACTTCACTGCCCCGCGCGCCGTCGAACTGCGCGAAGAGCCTCTGCCCTCGCCCGCCGCCGGGCAAGCCCTCGCACAAACCGTGTGCTCGGCCATCAGCGCCGGAACCGAACTGCTCCTCTATCGCGGTGAAGCGCCCGCCGCCCTCGCCGCCGACGAAACAATCACCGCGCTCGGCGGGGCGCTGGCCTTCCCCCTCAAATACGGCTACTCTGCCGTCGGGCGGATCATCGCCATCGGACCCGGCGTCGATCCCGCGTGGCAGAATCGACTCGTCTTCGCCTTCAACCCACACGAGACTCACTTCGTCGCCGAAACCCAAAACCTGATTCCCCTCCCGCCCGATCTCGATCCTGCCGACGCCGTTTTTCTGCCCAACATGGAAACCGCCGTCAACTTTCTGCACGACGGCGGGCCGCTCGTTGGCGAGCGAGTGGCCGTCTTCGGGCAGGGCGCCGTCGGCCTGCTCACAACGGCATTGCTCTCGCGCTTCCCGTTGGCCTCGCTCGTCACCTTCGATCATTATCCCCTCCGCCGCACACTGTCCCTCCAATGCGGCGCGCACCAATCTCTCCACTCTCCACCCCCCGCCCTCCACGATTTTGATCTCGTTTACGAACTCTCCGGCTCGCCCGCCGCGCTCGATGAGGCCATCGCTCTCACTGGCTTCGACGGGCGAGTCGTGGTCGGCTCGTGGTACGGAACCAACCGCGCCAGACTCGATCTCGGTGGCCGTTTCCATCGGAGCCGAATCAAATTGATCAGCAGTCAGGTCAGCACTCTCAATCCTCACCTCACCGGGCGGTGGACAAAATCTCGCCGCCTGCAAACCGCGCTCAACCTTCTCTCCGAGATCAGGCCCTCGCGGTTTATCACCCATCGCCTCCCCTTCGCCGAAGCAGCTCAAGCCTACGCATTGCTCGGCGAGAAGCCGGAAGAAGCCGCGCAAGTTGTATTGGAATTCGAAGAACAGTGACCCGATGAGTGGATGGCAAGATGACAGGATGAATCCGCTCATCGTGTCATCCTGTCAACACGAAATATAGAGGCACACAACCCATGTACACTGTCGCCGTCAAACGTGATTTCGTCGCCCAGCATTTCCTTATTGGCGGAGATTGGGGCGCGGAGAATTTCAAACATTCGCATCACTACGCCATCGAAGTTCAACTCGATGGCGAGGCGCTCGACGAACACGGCTATCTCGTTGACATTGTGGATATTGAGAAACACCTCAACGATCTCGTCGCCCGCTACCGCGATCAAACCCTCAACGACCTCGCCGAATTCTCCGGCCTCAACCCCAGCATCGAACACTTCTCGCGCATTCTGTGCCAACGGCTCGCCAACCGAATCAAAGCGGGAACGCTCACCGCCATCACCGTGAAGTTATGGGAGAACGAGATCGCCCGGGCGGCGTATCGAATGAATTTGTAGGGGCAGGCCTTGCGCCTGCCCTTTGTTGGGCGACGGCAACCCCGCCAAAGGCGGGGCGGGTCGTCGCCCCTACGACAATGCGCTTCGGCCTCATCCTCTACGGCTCGCTCGATACCGTGTCCGGCGGATACCTTTACGACCGGATGCTGGTGAATCATCTCCGCGAGCGCGGCGACACGGTTGACCTCATCTCCCTCACTTGGCGCAATTACGCCGCGCGCCTCGCCGACAATTTTTCCCCGACACTTCACCGCCGCCTGCGCGAGGGGCGATACGATGCGCTGTTGCAGGATGAATTGAATCATCCGTCACTTTTTCTTGCGAACCGCATCACCGGCGCGCGGCGCATTTCCATCGTTCATCACCTCCGCGCCAGCGAGCATCGCCCGGCGTGGCAGAACCTCCTCTACCGATTCGTCGAACGGCGCTATCTCGACTCCGTTGATGGATTCGTCTTCAACAGCCAAACGACTCTGGCCGCCGTGGATCGACTCTCGCCGCTCGGCCAGCGGCCTCACGCCGTCGCCCTTCCGGCGGGGAACCGATTCGGCCCCCCGCCCGATCCCGATCGGATACGAGGTCGGGCAACCCGTCCCGGCCCGATCCATCTTTTGTTCGTCGGCAATCTCATCCTGCGCAAAGGATTGCGCATGCTTCTCGATGCGCTTGGGCAAATTGAGGATGGGTGGGAGTTGAACGTTGCAGGCAGTTTGCAAGCCGATGCCCGATACGCCGAGAGCATCCGGCGCATCATTGCCCAACGGGGACTCTCGCAAGTGACCCTGCTCGGCTCTCTCGACGAATCGCAACTCGGCGCACGTTTGCGACTCTTTCCACAGAGCGCGGCGCGCCGACTCGTTTGGTGCAGGAGGGGGGTCGGTGGTCGAGCGTGCGGATGGTGGAGCGGTACACGCGCTCGGTTCAGTTGAGTCACTTGGTGAAGTTTCTGCCGATGTCGGGGATGAGGGGATAAATTGATCGGGCGTTCCTCCCCAAAGGAACGCCCGACTCTGGCCCGTGACGCCGCGCACCTGGGGCGCGGTGAGAAGTTGGCAGGCCCATCACCAACGCCGACGGCGTGCTTTTCCCGCCCGGCTGTATAGGCCGGGCGGGCTTCGGGCAGTGAGCCACAGAGGACTCGAACCTCTAACCAAGGGCTTAAAAGGCCCCTGCTCTGCCAATTGAGCTAGTGGCCCGAAGTGCCTGCGATTTTAACACGCCGCTGGCGCATCGTCAACGTATAATGCGCGCATGTTCGATGCGCTCTACCTTTCGCCTCATTTCGACGACGCTGTGCTGTCGTGCGGCGCGCAGATTTGGGATCGGACTCGGCGCGGCGAACGGGTGGCGGTGGTCACCGTGTGCGCCGCGCCCCCGCCCCCCGACCTCTCTCCGTTTGCGGCCAGCCTGCATGAGCGGTGGAGCGGGCGCGGCGTGTTCGACCGCGCCGCCGAAGACCGCGAGGCGCTGGCCCGGCTCGGCGCTGTGCCCCTCCATTGGTTTCTGCACGATTGCATTTACCGGCAATCGAGCGGCGGCCAATGGCTGTACAACTCGGAGGCGGGCATTTTTGGGAAGGTCTCGGCGGCGGAGGCCGGGCTGATCATTGAATTGGCGAGGAGTCTCGAGGCGATTGAATTGAAGCCCGATGCGGAGGTCTTCGCACCCGCCGCAATTGGCAACCACGTTGACCATCAGATCACACGGTTGGCCGCCGAGCGGTGGCGGCGCTCCCTTCAGTATTACGCCGACTACCCGTACGCGGAGGCGACTCCCGGCGGCGAAGTGGCGCCGGTGAGCGAGGAGGGTCGGCGGCAAAAGATTCTCGCCCTCAAAGCCTATCGCTCGCAGTTGTCCACATTTTGGTCAGATGAAGCGGCGATGATTGCAAAAGTGAGTCAGTGGCCGGAGCGTCTTGTCAAATCAATTTGAGTGTGCTATTATGCGGGCAAGGGCTAGAACTGAGCGCGATGTCTCAGTTCTTTTCTTTGCCCCATTGGAAGATTGGAACAAAACCATGAGCGAGCAAGTCACATATCTCACCCGCGAAGGCCTGAAGAAACTCGAAGAGGAGCTCGAACACCTGCGCACCACGCGCCGCGCCGAAGTGGCCGAGCGTTTGCATCAGGCCATGGAAGGCGGCGAACTGATCGAGAACGCCGAATACGAGGAAGCCAAGAACGAGCAGGCGTTTGTCGAGGGGCGCATCCTCACCGTCGAAACGATTCTGTCGGAGGCGGTGATCATCGAAGAGGAAGGGCCGACGAACACGGTTCGCGTTGGCGCAACGGTGAAAGTGCAGGAGGACGGCAGCAGGCCGGAAGAGTACACTATTGTGGGCGCGGCAGAGGCCAACCCGGCCAAGGGACTCATCTCCAATGAGTCTCCGCTGGGTAAGGCTCTGTTGGGGCGCAAGGTGGGCGACGAAGTGAAGGTGAATGCGCCCGCGGGGGTGCTGTCATTCAAGGTCATCAAGATCGAGTAGGCCGACCGTTGAATCACATCAGCCCTGCGCCCAAGCGTGGGGCTGTTTTTTTATCGGGAGCATTTAGCCGTTAGCCATTAGCTGTTAGCGATTTGCTAACCGCTAACCGCTATCCGCTAACCGCTGATATATGCGCGAATACAGCGAAATCGAAAAAGTGCGTTTGTCGAAAATGGAGGCGCTTCGGGAGGGCGGCGAGGAACCGTATCCGAATCGTGCGCAGAGGACTCACACCACGATGGAAGCCGCCACTGCGTTCGAAGCCGCCGTGGCTGGGGGCGCCGACCCGCACAACTCCGGCGTGGCCGCGACTCTGTGCGGGCGCATTCGCTCCATCCGCACCATGGGCAAAAGCGCCTTTGCTCACATCGAAGACGGCGCAGGCAGATTGCAGTTGTACATTCGCGCCGACGAAGTGGGCGCAGAGGCCCTGAAGAGCTTCGAGGCCAACTATGATCTCGGCGATTTCGTGCAGGCCGAGGGTGTGCTCTTCCACACCAAAACCGGCGAGTTGAGTCTGCGAGTCAAATCGTTCCGGATGCTGGCGAAGGGCATCAGCCCCCTGCCCGCCGCCAAAGAGCAAGTGGTGGACGGCGAGCGCAAAGTGTATTCGGCCTTCGATAACGCCGAGGCCCGTTACCGGGAGCGATACGCTGACCTCGCAGTGAACGCCGAAGTGCGCGACGTTTTCCGCGCGCGGGCGAAAGTGATGGCCTCCCTGCGCCGATTCTTGGACGGCGAGGGCTTCCTCGAAGTGGAGACGCCGATTTTGCAGCCGTTGTACGGCGGCGCGGCGGCGCGGCCGTTCGTCACCCATCACAATCAACTGCACCAGGATTTATATCTGCGCATCTCGTTCGAGTTGTACCTCAAACGATTGCTGGTGGGCGGCCTCGAGCGCGTGTACGAGATCGGGCGGGACTTCCGCAACGAG
>Ga0194120_10000686_pt1 | contig 63650 bp, 50 predicted proteins | sample TA2MahCa65mmetaG_FD_148642 | JGI IMG/M metagenome (GOLD analysis project Ga0194120, IMG submission 148642) | Freshwater microbial communities from Lake Tanganyika, Tanzania - TA2015019 Mahale Deep Cast 65m | ecosystem: Environmental > Aquatic > Freshwater > Lake | place: Tanzania: Lake... | reverse complement strand
CACGAGGACGAGCACGAGGACGAGCACGAGGACGAGCACGAGGACGAGCACGAGGACGAGCACGAGGACGAGCACGAGGACGAGGACGAGGACGAGTACGAGCACGAGGACGAGCACGAGTACGAGGACGAGCACGAGCATGAAGGCCCCCCCTCGAGATTATCGCCGAACGCGGCCATCGGGCGCCAGGCCTTCCTGACGGCGGCGTAGAATGGACAGCTACTCGAAAACGGGCGCGCATAGCGCGGGATAGCGTCATGCGCGCGTCGGGATACGGGCGTTCGGAGATCGCCGACGGATCGGTCAACCTCGCCATACCTCGACGTCCAAACCGATGCGCCATCTCCGGGTGCCGAAACCGATTCAGGCAGCTTCGCCGAAAAGACACTGCCGACAGAGTGACGGCCACATGTCACTTCGATCCGACTCGATCCCCGGGGCCGCGCCGCGTGATCGAACCGCGCAGCGCGGCGATCGCGACGCCGGCGAGGAAGATGGCGAGCGTTCCGACGACCGTCGTCAGGAGCCCGTGCAGCGGATTGCGCAGTTCGGGCCACGACGAGGGCCAGAACGCGGGCGGCCAGACGGAGGTCGTCGAAATCGACAGCCAGAGGATGAGAACGACGCCGAGCGCCACCGAGACGGCCGCGGCCGCGCTGGTCGTGTGCGCGCTGAGCCGCCCGAGGAGGAACACGCCGAGCACGCCGCCGGAAAAAACGCCCGCGAGCTGCCACCACGCGTCGAGCGCGCTTTCCGCGCGGATCATGGCGAGCGCGATGGCCGTTCCGAGCACGCCCCAGAAAAGCGTCGCGATGTGCAGCACGCGCAATCGTTCACGCTCGCCCGCGCGCGGACGCGCATAGGGAAGATAGAGATCGCACAGCGTCAATGTCGCCATGCTGTTCAGGTTCGAGTCCATCGATGCGGCGAAGACCGCCGCGACGACCAGCCCGGCGAACCCCGCCGGTAGTTCGTGCGCGATGAAATGCGGAAAGACCTTGTCGGCGCCGAGCCCCGAGGGCAGGAGTTCGGGCCGCGCCTGGTAGTAGGCGAACAGGCCCGTTCCGATGAAAAAGAAGAGCGCCGCGACGGGGACGTAGAGCAATGCCGTGATCCACACGCTGAGCGCCGCCTCGCGCCGATCGCTCGCCGCGACGTACCGCTGCACATAGCTCTGATCCACGGCGAAATTGCCGACATTCACGGTGAGCCCGTACGCGAAAACGACCCAGAAGGTCGATTCGGTCAGCGATCCGCTCCATCCACCCAGCGCGAACTTGTCGTGTTCCGCGCCGATGCGGAGGATCTGGGTGAGCCCGCCGGGCGTCCGCCACAGGATGGCGCCCACGCAAATCAACGGCCCGGTCACCAGCACGGCGCTTTGGAGCACGCCCGTCCAGACGACGGCCCCGAGCCCACCCGCGAGCGTATAGACCGTCATGATCGCGCCCGTCGCGAGGATCGTCGTTTCGATCCCCCACCCCGTCATCGGCGAAACCGCGAGCGCGAGCAGGTAGACGACGGTTCCCGTCCGCGCCATCTGCGTCAGCAGGAAACAGACCACCGCGTACGTCCGCGCCCAGCTCCCGAACCGCTCTTGCAGATGTTCGTACGCGCTGATCCGTCCCCGCGACCGGTAAAACGGAACGAACCACCGCACGGCGATCGCCGCGGCGATCGGAGTCGCCAGCGAGAATACGAACGCGTTCCAATCGCCCGCGAACGACTTGCCCGGATTGGCGAGGAACGAGATGCTGCTGACGTACGAACCGAACATCGACAGGCCGATCGCCCAACCGGGAAGCGATCGTCGCGCCGCCATGAACGACTCGGAGTCCCCCGTCCGCCGCCCGCACCATAGGCCGATACCGACGACCGCCGCGAGGTAGGCGACGATTACTCCGAGATCGACGTCCGTCAACCGGCTCATTCCGCGACATCCCACGGGGTGGACGGCCGTTCGACCGCGACGGCCGCCAGGGCCGGAGGAAGACCGAAGCCATCCGCGGGCCGAAGCCCCAAGCATCGCGCCGCATACCGCGATTGGCAAGTGGGTCTCCAGGCCGACGTCGCGCGGTACGTTGACGATGACCGTTTTGGTACGATCATGGAAATCCCGACGAGTGGATCGTCGATCGGCGAACCGTACGCATCACTGGGAGCATCCGTCATGAATCGCGCGTTGAAGACCGGCCTGTTGGCGTTCCTCGTCGGACTGATGACCGCCGGCTTTTGGCTGGAGGCCGAGGTGTGTGCCGAAGGAACCGAAGCGGCGAAACCGGTGCGCATGGGCTGCGGCATCATGACGTTCGACACGGTGCCCGGTTGGGGGCTGCGCCCCGACGGCACCTCGGCGCTCGGGCCCACGCACGGAGCGGTCGTGATCGACAAGGCGGGCAATATTTTTACGAGCGCGCACAAGGGCGTGGTCGTATTTTCACCCGACGGAAAGGTGATCCAGGAATATCTCGGCGACGACTTCACGCATATCCACGACATGGAGATCCGGGAGGAAGACGGGACCGAGTTCATCTACGGGGCGCGCAACATGGCCGGCGAGGGCATCAAGTTCGACGCCCATCGGGGGCGAATCACGCTCCGGCTGCCGTTCCCCGAGGAATCGGGATTGAAGCTCGCCAAGTTCAGTCCGACCGCGATCACGGTCACGCCGGGCGGCGACATCTACCTTTCCGACGGATACGCGAGCAACCACATCTTCAAGTTCGACCGGACGGGCAAGTACGTGATGCACTTCGGTACGGCCGGGAACGGCATGGAGCAGTTCAATACGGCCCACGGGATGACGCTCGATACGCGTTACGATCCGCCGCGCCTGTTGATTTGCGATCGTAATCACGAGCCCAAGGGAAGGCTGCTGCATTACGATCTCGACGGAAAATTCCTGGCGGAGGTCGCGACGGGGCTCGGCATGCCGACGTCGGCTTCGGTGCAGGGCGATTACGTGTCGGTGCCCGACCTGCACGGCCGGCTCGTGATCCTCGATAAGAACAACACGATCATGGCCGTGCTCGGACACAACCCCGATCCGGCGCGCCGCGCGAACTTCAACATCCCGCAGAACGAGTGGATCGAAGGCGTTTTCAGCGGAACGCACGGCTCATATTGGGACGCCGACGGAAACCTCTACGTGCAGGACTGGAATGTGGCGGGTCGCATCATGAAACTGACGCGCGTGCGTGCGGCGGCCGACTGATGAACGAGGACGGAATCGTCGACCCGCCTCCGATCCTGGGCGATTCGGAAGCTCGGCCCGCGGCGCACGAGCACAATCGGCGCGCGTGGAACGCGATGGTGCGGCGCAGGCAGCGGTTCACGCTTCCCGCGGACGATGCGTCGTTCGCCGATCCGCTGCGCGTCGTCGACGGCCTCGGATGGCTCGGGCCCTCGATCCGCGGCCAACGCGTTCTCTGCCTCGCGGCGGGCGGAGGACGCCATAGCGCGCTCTATGCGGCGGCGGGCGGGATCGTCACGGTCGTCGACCTCAGCGAATCGATGCTCGAACTCGACCGGCAAGTCGCCGCCGAACGCAAGCTCGATGTCCGGACCGTGCACGCGTCGATGGATCGCATGCCCATGCTCCGCGACGCCGAATTCGATCTCGTGATCCACCCGGTCAGCACGTGCTACGTCGCCGATCTTCGACCCGTGTACCGCGAAGCGGCCCGCGTCACGAAGGCCGGCGGTCTGTATGTCAGCCAGCACAAACAGCCGACGAGCCTGCAGGCCGATGTCGTTCCGACGGCGCGAGGCTACGAACTGATCGTGCCCCTCGATCACCGGGAGCCCCTTCCCGCGGCCCGGAACAGCCCGCACCGCGAGGAAGGCACGCTCGAATTCCTGCACCGATGGGATCAACTCGTCGGCGAATTGTGCCGCTCGGGGTTCGTGATCGAGGATCTGATCGAGCCGTCCCACGAAGACCCCGCCGCGGACACGGGTTCGTTCGGCCATCGCAGCCGGTTCGCGGCGCCGTACGTCCGGATCAAGGCGCGCCGCGCGGGAATGCCCCTCCGATCACCCGACTGGTCGGTCCGCTGATCACTCGATCCGGACTCGCGGCCTTCCCCTCGCGTCGGTGCGGCCGAGCCGGTATCTTGAATCGTCACGTTCCATTCGCATCGAGTCGGACGGGAGTCGGGGCCATGTTGACGGGATTCCGGGCATCGCTGGCGGGAGTTGTCTCGACCGTGGTCGCCGTGCAGGCCATGGCGGCGGAACCGTTCGATTGGCCCCAATGGCAAGGCCCCGCGCGCAACAATGTTTCCGTTGAAAAGGGACTGTTGAAGGAATGGCCGGCCGAGGGACCGAAGCGCGTTTGGACGTTCAGCGAAGCGGGGGCCGGGTACTCCGGTCCATCGGTCGCCGCCGGCACGCTCTACCTGATGGGAACCCGAGATTCCAATGAAATACTCATCGCCCTCGACGCCCTGACGGGTTCCGAAAAATGGGTCGCCGAACTCGATACGGTCTTCGAGAACGGATGGGGCGATGGTCCTCGCGGAACGCCGACCGTCGACGGTGACCGAGTCTATGCGATGAGCGGCACGGGGACCCTTGTTTGCGCCAAGACGGATTCGGGCGACGTTGTCTGGCGGGTCACAATGAAGGATCTCGGCGGTCGGAGGCCGAATTGGGGTTACTGCGAATCCGTGTTGATCGACGGCGACTGGTGCCTGTGCACGCCCGGCGGAGCCAAGGGGACGATCGCCGCGCTCGATAAGACGACCGGCAAGGTGATCTGGCAGAGCGGCGATTTCACCGACGATGCCCAGTACTCATCGATCGTCGTTGCCGAAATCCCGGGAGTGAAGCAGTATGTGCAATTGACGCAGAGTCACGTCTTCGGAATCATGGCCGACGGGGGCGCGCTCGCCTGGAAGGCCGACTGGCCTGGCCGAACGGCCGTGATTCCGACCCCGATCGTTCACGAGGACTCGGTCTACGTCACGTCCGGCTACGGCGCGGGATGCATGCGGGTGCGCATCGGCGCCGATCAGCAAGTCGAATCGGTTTTCACGAACAAGGAGATGAAGAACCACCACGGAGGCGTCGTGCTCGTCGACGGCCGGCTCTATGGATATTCCGACGGAGCCGGCTGGATTTGCCAGTCGTTCGAAACGGGTCAAGTCATCTGGTCGGACAAGAAGACGCTCGGCAAAGGTTCGCTCACCTGCGCCGACGGCATGCTGTACTGCATGAGCGAGGACAAGGGCGAAGTGGTGCTCGCCGAAGTCTCTCCCGAGTCCTTTCGCGTGCGGGGCCGGTTCGTGTTGAGTCCCCAATCGGAGAACCGCGCGGCGCGGGGCAAGATCTGGACCCATCCGGTCGTGGCGAACGGAAGGCTCTACATTCGCGATCAGGAACATCTTGTCTGCTACGACATCAAGGGTACGCCGTAGAAGGCGGAAACGGACCGCGGGGGATTCGGAACGGACATGAGAATCGGAGTCGTCGGCTATATCGGATCGGGCAAGAGCACTTTCTTTGAATGGATCACCCGAGTGACGCCCGACCCGGCGCTGGCGCATGCGACGCAATCGGCGATGGTCGAGGTGCCCGATGCGCGCGTGGCGCCGCTATGCGGGATCTACCACCCCAAGAAGACGACGCTCGCCTCGATCGAACTGGTTGATACGCCGGGCCTGCATCGGACGCACGAGGGGAACGCCGTGCGTCTGGCCGCTCTGCGCGAAGCGGGCTGTTTGGTTGTGGTCGTGGCCGCGCACGGTGACCAGGCCCCCGCGGCCGATCTGAACAATTTTGAAGACGACCTGCTGATCGCGGATCTGGAAATCGTATCGGGGCGCGTCGAGCGGCTCCGGGAATCGCTTCGAAAGCCGCGCCCGAACCGCGACGAACAGCGGAAGGAGCTCGACGCGCTCGAGCCGCTGCGGGCTGCGCTCGAGGCCGGAACGCCGCTCCGAGCGATCCAACTCTCCCCCGACCAGGCGCGGGCCATCCGATCGTTCCAACTGTTCAGTGAAAAGCCGCGCATGGTTGTGCTCAACACGGCCGATGACGAATCGGACGCCGATCGGTTTCTCGGCCTGGGTGGTTCGTCGCCCACGATCGCCGTTCCGCTCCGCCTCCAACTCGATCTGGAACGGATGGAGGCATCCGAGCGAACCGCGTTCTGCTCGGAAATGGGCGTTCAAGTCCGCGATCGCCACGCGGTGATCCGTCAACTGATGGACGCCTCGGGCCAGATGCTTTTCTTCACGGCCGGGGAGAAGGAGGTTCGGACGTGGATGGTCCGGAAAGGCGGTACGGCGTTGGACGCGGCGGCGGGCATCCACACCGATCTCGCGCGGGGATTCATCCGCGCCGAGGTGATGACGTGTGATGACTTGATCGGTTTGGGGAGCGAACGCGAGGTCAAGGCGCGCAACCGTCTGCGCCGCGAGCCGAAGGACTACGTGATCCAGGACGGCGATATCCTGTTGATCCAGCACAACTAGCGTGGCCGCGACGCGACGTGAGCGCGGACCGAATCGACAGCGCCGTCGATCTCGCGCGACTCCGTGTCGCTCAACGTCGCGCCTCCGAACCGTACGCGGTAAAACGCATCGATGATCCGGCGCAGCGCGTCGACCGACGCGTCGCCATGGCCTTCATGGAACGCGGCTGAGGCTTCTCGAGCGAACTCGCGCTGCGTCTGAGTCGGCCGTCGGACCCAGCCGTGGTGGCGCAGGATGCGTTCGAGTCGTTCGTAGAACTCGATGCGCGGCCCCGCCGCGCGGCCCCGCCGACCGTCCCCGCTCCAGAAGGCGCGCCCCGATCGCGCGGCGAATCGCGCGGCGGCGGCGAGCGCGAAGACGAGCGCGGCGAGTACCGACGCGACCACGCCGCCCCGCCAGTTCCAAAACCCCTCGCGGCGCCACGCCGCCAGGAACGGTACGATGCGCTCTTTCCACCAAGACCGCATGGCCGACCATACGGGACCCAGGAACGGCGTTCGTTCGAGCAATCCGGCGCGTTCGCCGGGCGGGCTGAAGATCCCCGAAGCGTTCTGACGCGCCGCGTTCATGTCGAGAACGTAGTCCTTCCAAAGGAGCTGGGCGAAGTCGAGCAGCTTGTCGATGTTCCGCGCGCCTTCCGCACCGACCAAGGCGTCGTCGGCGGGTGGTGTCGGATCGAGCCGGTACCACGCGGCGCCGCCCGGGCTGACCGCCGCGGCGGTTGGACCCTCGGGAACCTGATCGGGTTCCAAGTACATTTCGACCCACGCATGCGCGTCGTTTTGCCGGAACTGATAGTAATTGCCCAGTCCGTTGTATTCGCCGTCCAAGAACCCGATCACCACGCGCGCCGGGATACCGACCGACCGGAGCATCATTGCGAGCGCGCTCGCGAAGTATGCGCAGTGCCCCGTGTGGTGATTGGCGACGAAATCCTCGATCGGGTCGAGCTCCGGATGACGGACCGCCTCGATCGACTCGAGGTCGAGCGTGTAATGGAAAACGCGCGCGTCCTTGAGATGATTCTGGAGCGCGCGTCCTTTGAAGATGCGATTCGTCTCCGTACGGCCCTCCTCAATCAACGCACGGGCCGTTTGCGCGAGCCGCGGGAATCGGGCGCGGTCGAACTCGAGCAGTCCGGCTTTCTCCTGGGGACCCAGTTGGTATTCCGTTTCGCCTGTCCGCCGATTGTGGTTTCGGACAGGCATGACGGGCATCTGCGAACGGCTTCGGAATCCGTCCGAGTAGAGCGAGTACCGATAGGGAGTCCCCATCGACAGGTCATCGGAGCGCGGTCGCACGAGGCGTCCCGAATGGCGATCGTAGCGAAGATCGCCCGGTGTCCCCGGACCGCTCGCCGGAGCCGAAATGAAGACGAGGCTTGGATCGCCCGTCGGTTCGAAAAGGAAGTCGGTCCGAACCGGTTCGGCCGTCGATCGGGGTAGCTCCGAAAACGCCGCCCCCTCGCCGTGGGAATAACTGCGCCATGTGACGTGGCCGCGCGCGTCCACATCGTAGAAAGGAAGCGCGCGGCCCTGCAAATAGACCGGGCCGAGCATCGCGGGAAGGGGAGCCCCGGTCCGAGCGTCGCTGAACGCGAGGCGCAATACGAGTTCATCGTTGGATAGGATCTTCTCGAACTGGCGGAACTCGATCGCGCTGCCGAGTCCCACGGAAGGGTGGGGCCGTTCCCGCATCGCCCGCCATCCACCCGCGCCGATGCGCGGCACGGCGAAGAAAAAAGCCGCCGTGAACACGATCGTCGCGCAGACCATTCCGAGCAAATGGACGATCAACCCGCGATCCCACATGCGCCCGCGATCGGGGAGCGACGAGGGTTCCTGGTACGCGAGAATCGGCTTGCCGAGCAACCGATCGGCGAGCCTCGACGCTCGATCCGCTCCGGCGCGACCGGCGCCGACCGCCGCGGCGAACCGGCTGCGCAACGCGATCTGCCCGCTGTGGACATACAACAAGATGAGGCTGAGCAGACCGCCGAATTGGAACACGATCAACAGCAGGGCGAATACCAGTCCGTCGTTCAGGATCGACGCGACGACCACCATCAATAGGGACAGCACGATGAGGCTGCCGTAGATCCGGGGTGATTTCGCCTGGAAGAAAAAGACGCTGATCCAGACGGTGAGCAGGCGGCCGATCTCGGTCAACTGCGCCGCCGTGTCGTATCGCAGGAAACCTTGCGCCATCGGAAACACGACGCCCAGGGTGAGGATTCCCACGACCGCCCGCGGCAGTTGGATCCAGCGCCGCGTATCGGTCACGTAGAAGGCCGTCAGCGAGGTCACGAGGAGCGCGGGGGAGAACGCCGCGCGCCCGCGTCCCCAATCGACAAGGAACGCCGAGAGGACCGCGAGACCGATCGTCAGCAATTGGAGCATGCGCTCCAAGCCGTCGGTCTCGGTCCGCTGGTGCATCGTCGATTCCATGTTCGATCCCGTGCCGCCGTTCGGCATCACGCCCGATCCACCGGTCCATGGCTCCACTGAAAAAAACGATCGAGGTCCCGCCGTCCGGCATCGATCCACGTCACGCGGTCCAACCTTCGGGCCTCGACCGCCGTTCCAGCCGCGCCGCCGAATAACTCGGCGGGCGCCGACCGGTTGACCGATCCGAACGCGTCGGCGGGCATCGGCCGAGTACTGAGCACCACGCCGGGAGCGCCGCCGGGCCAGCGTTCCACGAGCATGCGGGCCGCTTCGGCAAGCGTGGCGCCCGAGCCGCCCTCGACCGCCGCGAGCCGATCGATCAGCTCGTCGACAAAGCGCGGCGACGCCGCGCCCGACCAGCATCCCGGCCGCGCTCCGGCGATGGCGAGCGTGACTCGGGCGAGCCCCTGGCGCGCGATGTCGGTGAGCGCGGTCGCCGCGATGCTCACCACGAGTTCGAGCCGCACGCGATCCGTTTCGGTCGGACGCGCGGGCATACGCAGGTCCAGGAGCAAGGCGAGCGACCGGTGGCGCTTGCGTTCGAATTGCTTGACGCTCAGCGTGCTCAGCCGGGCCGACGTGCGCCAATGGACCCAGCGCCGGCTGTCACCCGGCCGCCATTCGCGGAGCCCGTGGAATTCGTCCTCGGTCAACCCCTGCCGAGCCAGGGCCGCCTGCGTTCCGGTCGGGCCGCCTTGCGTCAACCGGTCCCACTCGGCCGTCATCCGGCCGAGTCGAGGGCAGACAATGAGTTCCTGGCGCGCGTCGAATCGGCGGGAACACTCGAGCAAACCCAGCGGAAACCGCGTGCTCACCGTGATCGGACCGAACTCGTAAAGGCCGCGCCGCGTCAGGTGCGCCCGGTAACTCACCCACGTTTCCCCGGCGGGTTCGACGAGCGGGACGGCGACATCAACGGCCGTCGGCGGAATGCCTCCGTCACCCTGCCCGTTTCGATACGTGATCCGGTCGCGGGCGCGCAACAGCCACGCGCCGAGCTGCCTGCGGCCGTTCGCGATTCCAATCCGAACGTGCAGTGATTCGCCCGCCTGGATGCGCCGCGGAAGGCGACGGGAGACCGAAAGTCGCCGCAAGGCGAGCAAAACCATCCGCGCGTGGAAGACGAGCGGGCCGATCATCATGCCCGCCAGGACGATGAGCAGATTGAGCTCGCGGGCCACCGCGCCGCCCATGACAAAGAGCAGCACCGAGACGAAGTAAAGACCCTCACGGGTCGGCATCGGAATGCGAAGGCCGTTCAACATGGTTGTGGCGCCGCGGAATCACACGGGCGTCGGCGTGGCATCGACGAGCCGTTCAATGATCTGTTCAACCCGTTCGCGCCGCGCGTCGCCCTGCGCGAAGCTGCTCGGCAACACGCGATGCCCGAGCACGGGGACGGCGAGCTGTTTCACGTCGTCGGGAACCACGAACGACCTTCCGTCGATGAGCGCCCAGGCCTGAGCGGCTCGATACAGCGAAAGGGCGCCGCGCGTGCTCGCCCCGACCAGCAAGTCGTCGCACGATCGGGTCGCCTCGATCATGTCGAGCAAGTACTCCTGAATGGCTCCGTCCACCTCGATCTCCCGAACGACCCGTTGCAGCTCGCGCACTTGCCCGCTCTCGACGACGGCGCGCAGCGTATCGACCGGCTCGCCCTCCCGATGCGTCCGCAGCACCTGCCGCTCATGCTCGCGACTCGGATATCCGATCGATACGCGGAAGAGGAACCGGTCGAGTTGGCTTTCGGGAAGCGGGTAGGTCCCTTCGTATTCGAACGGGTTCTGCGTCGCGATCACCATGAACGGTTCGGGCAACTTGTGCGTCGCGCCGTCGACGGAAACCTGACGGTCGCTCATCGCCTCGAGCATCGCGCTTTGCGTGCGCGGCGGAGCCCGGTTGATTTCATCGGCGAGCACCAGGTTCGCGAAGATCGGTCCCGCGTGGAAGACGAATTCCGACGTCTTCGACTGGAACACGCTGCTCCCCACAATGTCGCTCGGCAACAGGTCGGGTGTGAACTGGATGCGGCAAAAACGCCCGTCGACGCTTCGGGCAAGCGCCTTGCCGACGAGTGTCTTGCCGACTCCGGGAACGTCCTCGAGCAGGATGTGTTCGCCGGCAAGCAGTGCGGCAAGGCACAGGCGAACCACGCGGGGCTTTCCCAGGACGACCTTTTCGATGTTCGATTCGAGTTCGGCAACCCAGCGCGACGGCTCGGCGCTCATGCGGCTCACTCCCCAGCGCCCGGCGCGCCGCCGGCCGCGATCCGATCCCCCCGATTCGTGGTTCGCGTCAATCGTACCACCTGTGCGGAAGGCTGTCTTCCGGCCAGTCCGCCTTTTTCGGGGCGGGTGCCCCCCGACGATACGGGAGCCTGGCGCGGGCTCCGCGCGGGCGCGCCCGACGGAAGGTCTCGACCTCCGCCGAGGCCCGGACTGACCGCAATGCCGCGTCGATCGATCGACGACTTGTATGCTCCAAGCGGGTGAGGCTAGTCTGTAGTTGGGCTCGGAGCCGTCGGCGGAAAAACGCGAGGGGCGCGCGATTTCGCCCGCGGATCGGCTCCAGGCCGCATCCCTCGTAGCAGGAACAGCGCCGGAGGTTCGCCGCCCATCATGCCGCACGCAAACCCGGCCACGATCCTGTCACCGCGCGAAGCCGGCCGGTTCCGGCTCGATGGTGACGCCGCGATGTGCGCCTGTCCCGCTTGCCGCGCTCCCATGTCCGTTCGGCTCTGGCTGCGGCTCGCCGATTGCTGGCGTTGCGGCGCGACGATCGAATTGACCGACGAGGACGAGCGCGCGATCCGGGACCTCCTGGCCGCGGCGGGAATCGCGGAATCGCGGGAGGACGCGTTCGGCGAACCGCCCGCCTTCGAATGGGGACGTCGGCACGATCCGTACGACCGGCCGGAATCGAATTCGCCGGAGACCGCTTCGCCGAAGCCCGTCGCCGGACCCGCGCGGCGCGCCGAGCTCGGCCGTACCCACGCGTTCTGGGACGAGCTCTTCCGCGAGACGCCCGCCTGGCTCATCAGTCTCATCACCCATCTGGTCCTGCTGACGATTCTCGCGCTTTGGACCTATTCGGACGAACAACCCCGCGCGATCGTGATCTCCGCGACGATCCGCGCGGACCGGATCGAAGGAGGTGACAATTTATTGGCACCTCCTCAAGCCGAAACGCGTTTCGATCTGCCCCTGCCGAGCAATGTGGACTTGACGAGCGATCGGGAGCGGAAGGCGATCGAGTTGGCGGAGGAGGATGCGCGCGAGCTGCGGATCGATCCGTCGGCGCCCCATCCGCAACTCCCCCCGATCCTGGATGTCAAGCGGAGACTGGGCGAGACGGGCGACATCCGCGCGGCGCTCGCCGCCCGCGATCCGCGCATCCGCGTCGACATGGTGACGCGCGAGGGCGGTACGTCGTTGACCGAGGCCGCCGTCTCGCGCGGCCTGCGGTGGTTGGCGATGCAGCAGGAGGACGACGGGAGTTGGCGGTTGACCGGGCATGACGGAAGGGGCGGCGTCGAAAGCCGCTCGGCCGCGACCGGCATGGCGCTGCTCGCGTTCCTCGGAGCCGGCCAGACGCATCTGACCGGCCGCTACCAGGCCCATGTGGCCCGCGGAGTCCGTTGGCTGATCGAGCATCAGAACGAGGACGGCGATCTCCGAGCCGACTCGCAGGCGCAGGCGGGCATGTATGCGCACGGCCAGGCGTCGATCGCCCTGTGCGAAGCCTACGCGCTCACGGGCGACGAACAGATCCGCGAACCCGCTCGCCGCGCCGTCCAGTTCATCGTCGACGCGCAGTACGCCGATGGAGGCTGGCGCTACACGCCTCGCGAACCGTCGTCGCCGTCGGGCGGAGACACGAGTGTCGTCGGATGGCAGCTCATGGCCCTTCAAAGCGCGCGGGCCGCGGGCCTCGAAGTCCCCAATGCCACGTTCGAACTGGCCGGCCAGTTCCTCGACCGGGTCCAGGCCCGCGGCGGCGCGCTGTACGCGTATCGGCCGGGGGACGCGCCGAGCCCGACGATGACGGCCGAAGGCCTGCTCTGCCGCTTGTATCTCGGCTGGCGCCGCGACACGGGAGGCCTATCCGAAGGCGTCCGTTATCTTGTCCAGGACCATCTGCCCGTCCCCGGCAACTGGAACATCTATTATTGGTACTACGGCACGCAGACGCTCCACCATTACGGAGGGGAGGAATGGGACCAATGGAATACGCGCATGCGCGATCTGCTCGTCGTCACCCAGGAGGTCAAGGGGCACGTTGCCGGAAGCTGGCCGCCGCGCGGCGCCTACGCCGACGTCGGCGGACGACTCTACGTCACCGCGCTCGCCGTCTGCACGCTCGAAGTCTACTACCGCCATCTGCCCCTCTTCCGACCGATGAAACTCGACGCAAATACAGGTGACCACGAATGAGGAAGAAGAGGGGAAGGAGATCGCTCCGATAGCGGGAGTGTGTCTCCGGTCCGGCACCGAGCCCGCGCGGATGGTTCCCGATTCGTGTGATTCGTGCTATTCGTGGTTCAGAGGAAGGACGGGTGACCACGAATGACACGAATGACACGAATAGGGAAGAAGAGGGGAAGGAGATCGCTCCGATAGCGGGAGTGTGTCTCCGGTCCGGCACCGAGCCCGCGCGGATGGTTCCCGATTCGTGTGATTCGTGCTATTCGTGGTTCAGAAGAAGGACGGGTGACCACGAATGACACGAATGACACGAATAGGGAAGAAGAGGGGGAAGGAGATCGCTCCGATAGCGGGAGTGTGTCTCCGGTCCGGCACCGAGCCCGCGCGGATGGTTCCCGATTCGTGTGATTCGTGCTATTCGTGGTTCAGAAGAAGGACGGGTGACCACGAATGACACGAATGACACGAATAGGGAAGAAGAGGGGGAAGGAGATCGCTCCGATAGCGGGAGTGTGTCTCCGGTCCGGCACCGAGCCCGCGCGGATGGTTCCCGATTCGTGTGATTCGTGCTATTCGTGGTTCAGAAGAAGGACGGGTGACCACGAATGACACGAATGACACGAATAGGGAAGAAGAGGGAACGGGAATGGCGGAAATTCTGTTCAAGGATGAAAGCTATCATATCATCGGAGCATGCTTTGACGTCCACAACGAGATGGGAAGTGGGTTTCTTGAATCTGTGTATCAGGAATGCCTCGCGATTGAATTCCGGCGTCGCGCGATTCGGTATTGTTCTCAATGCGAATTGGTGTTGCGGTACAAGAACGAAACACTCGAATCGACGTACAGGCCGGACTTCATCTGCTACGAACAGATCATCGTGGAGCTCAAGGCGGCGTCCGCGCTGACGGACACGCACCGAGCACAGGTTCATAACTACTTGAAGGCCACAGGGTACCGCTTGGGACTGCTCGTCAACTTCGGTGGTCACCCAAGTCTGACATACGAGAGGATTGTCCGATGACCCATTCGTGGTCAAGACGAAACGGTGGATCACGACGTGTCCGCCTTGGCGAGTGCCGATGATGCGTGGTTGCAAGAGTCGGCTCGTCCTCCCAATCGTGTCCTCGTCTTGGTGTGGCGTTCCATCCGCCTTCCCAATAGGCCGACCGGCTCGAAGGCGCCGGTGCAACCGGTCGGTCATTGCCGAATGTCGGACGGCGCCGAATAGGGTGGACGGCATATCTCCAAGGGCTGATCGTACGGCTTCGCCGGAGGAGCGGGCATCGGCGGCGCCGCGAGCCAACTCTGTGCAGGCCGGAAACCGCGCGTCTTCTTCCGGCGATGCGCACTGAGCGCCATTATCGTGACCAGACATTTCTTGAGCTCCGGAATGCGGCGTCGGCGAATTCCTTCCCGTTCTCCATCACCCGTCGCACGGCCCAGGGGCAGCACTTCCAGCTCGCGGTCCGACGCCCTCTCGATCGGCGCGCGCGTCATTTCCCTCCGATCGCGTACAGCGCGTCGAACGAGCGCAGGTAAAGGATCCCGCCCGACACAATCGGGGACGCGGAGATCGGTTCACCCATGTCGATTTCCGCGACGCGATGGAATGCGCGGCCCTCGCGCACGACGGAAACGACGCCTTTGCGGGACGCCAGGTAAAGATGGCCGTGCGCGTAGAGCGGCGAAGCGCGGTAGCGGTCGGAATAGAGCCTTTCCTCGTATGCGATCTCGCCGGTCGCTCCATCGACGCAGACCAGGACTCCGTTCTCCCTGCAGAGATAGACGAGACCGCCGCGGATCACCGGCGACGGAACATCGGGAGTGCCGCGATCGAGCCTCCAGCGCACCGCGTCGCCGCGCGCGGCGACCTCGCCCGTTGCCGTCGCCGTGACGGCCGCGACCGGACCGTTCTTGGCCGACGGGATGACGATCATCCCCTCGCCGGCGGCGGGTGTCGCGACGAGCCGCAACGTCGGGTGGTATGCGTCGGTGTGGGGATTCAGTCCATAGCGCCAGATCTCGCGGCCGTCCTCGAGGCGATGGGCGATTGTGAAATCGCCGCCGTGGGTCACGAGAAAGGCGCGTTCCGCATCGCGAAAGAGAATGGGTGACGCGTACGCATGTTCGTTCTCGTTGGTCGCGCCCGTCACGCGCCGTTGACTCCAGATCTCCTCGCCCGTCGCCGCATTGAGGCATACGACGCGCGCTTCCACGCTCGTATCCTCGCCGTCGCCATGGATGAGCTGCAGATACAGCCGTCCGTTGTCGAGCAGCGGCGTGCTCGTCATGCCGAACTGGATATTCAGCGCACCGTACCGTTCCGAGACGTTGAATTTCCAAACCGGCTCGCCCGCGACGGTGAAGCAACCGATGGCTCCGGTCGCGACCATGGCCCAGACGTGCCTCCCGTCGGTCGCGGGTGAGTTCGACGCGGAATTGCCTTCATCCCCACGCACGTCGCGATTGCCGGAATCCAGCGTTTGTCGCCAGCCCTCGCGCCCATCCGTGCCGACGCACAGCAACAACAAGGCGCCCGAGGCGTCCACGGATGTCAGAAAGATCCGATCGTCCCAAGTGACGGGCGTGGATCCGGCGGGTCCAGGCAGAGGCAATCGCCACCGGACATTCTCGTCGCGGCTCCAGCGCACGGGAACGTCCCGTTCGTCGCTGATGCCGTTGTGACGGGCGCCGCGCCATTGTGGCCAGTTCTCCGCGGAAACCGTTGTCCACGAACCGAGGAACGCGGCGAAAACGGCGGCGAATCGGATCATTGCCGAGAGCCATGTCATGTGCGAATACCCTCGTGATGTGCGGGCGGGTAGATTGTCGCGGCGGGGCGGAACCCAAGTCGTCCGTAGGTTACGCGACGGACCCGCGCCATGCCAGTAGCCCGCTCGCAACGAGACCGTCCCGCGCGGCCTCAAGACTGTCCCGCGTGCATAGCCAGATATCGTGCGATCCGACGGAGCCTTCGGCGCGGTTCGAACAGAAGGCCAGCACCAACCCGTCCGCGGTAAGGCAGGGGTCGGTGACCTGCGCGTCCTCGTGATCCGCCGCAGTCCGCCTCTCGTTGGGGATCAGTCGCAGGTAGACTTCGTGGACCAGCGCCGTGGCCTGCAAGGATTGGCCGGACGGTTCCTGGGCGAGTCGTCGCGCGGCCAACTTGCGCAGTTCGTCGTACACCAGCGGCAGCAGTTGATCGGTCGCCAGCCGTTCGCCGCGTTGAATCGCCTGGAGCACGCGCGTGACATCCGACATCGAGTGGTCCCGGTAAGCGCGGCCGCGAGAAGGAGCCCACAAGTGACATTCTGCCGGGATTGACCTGACGGGTCAACCCTGGCCGATGTCGGCGAGCACCTTCCGATACTCTCTTACCACACCTGGAAAAGTGCCTTGTTCGTTGACGAACGTGAGCGTCGTGGAGACGATGACGGCTTGGCACTCGAAACCGAAAAGGCGAGGAACCCGACGACGGACCCGGAAACTGACTTGGGGGTCCGCGTGATCGGGGTGGGCGTCGCGATCTCGAATGTGTTCAATTAGCGCATTACTTGGGGCGAGTGCATGGCGCGTCGCACAACACCGTTCACTTTGAGGCGACTGCCGCTGTGGCTGCTCTTCGTTCTCGCTATCGCCGCACTCTTCTCGGTGCTTCCCACCAGTTCGACCACGTTGTCCGTCGTGGCGATGGTTGCGGCGGCGTTTGTCGCGATTGACGTGAAGCTCAAAGAACACTTCCGTGGCCGGCTCGGTATCTCATACTTCGCTTGCGCACTGAGCTATGTAGTGCTCAGCGGCCTGGTCACCATACTACATTTCCCACCTGTTCCACCTCTGGGGCCGCGCACGCCTTTCGGGGCACGGCCCGCCGATCACTGGTCGGACGTCTTCCTGCGGGAGGTCTGGGAGGAGCTTGCATTCTTCCTTGTCACCCTCTACGTTTACCAGATTGTGGCAATGGCGTGCGCATTCGTGAGTACCACGGTTGCCCTTCTGTGCTGGAGACACAACCGGGAGGCCAAGTGGTTGCTCGTGATGAACATACCCGGCATCATACTCGTTCTTTACTGGATCGCGACGACCGTTTGCGATGTCGTGGCCCCCGAGTAGCGCCGAGCAGTGGGATGTGGCGATATCGACTGGGCCCGCGCCGCGCGGCGGGCGCCGCTGAGTGAACACGCATGTCCACGGGAGCTTCCCGTCCGAAACGGGGGACTTGCGCAATACGACTCGAACATCTTTCGAGCTGACGGGCTCTGTTTCTCAAGGCGATGGGCGGTCCACATGTTGGGGAACTCGACCCGGGATTGCCTGAACCGGTGAACCGACGAGTGCCCTCGGCAACGGCTCGTCGATGATTCCGTCGAGTCGGAGTTTGGGGGACACCATGTGGCTCCGAATGCGGCTTGATATCGGATGGCGCGATCTGGCCCTCGGTTTCGTCTATTGCGTCGCGCCGACCTCATGATCGAAGGCCGTCGAGCGCGCTCGGCAATCGTGGACCGGCGATGCGGATTGCCTGGTGGCGCTTTCCGTCAGGTCGGCGTTTGACCTGGCGCTGAGGGCGCTCGAGTTGCCGTCGGGAAGCGAGGTGCTGCTGACGGCGCTGACCGTGCCGGACATGGCGCGCATCGTGGAGATGCACGGCTTGGTTCCCGTGCCGGTGGACATCGATGAGGACGGCGAAATACGTATCGCGTCGTTGAACGGGGCGATCACATCGAAGTCCCGGATGATCGTGGTCGCGCACTTGTTCGGTCACCGCTCCGCCCTGGACGATCTGCTGGGCATCGCGCGCCGCCACAATCTGCTCGTTGTCGAGGACCTTGCGCAGGGTTTTCACCGCGTCGGGGAGTGCGGTCATCCGGAGAGCGACCTGGCGATGTTCAGCTTTGGACCGATCAAAACGGCGTCCGCACTGGGCGGCGCGGTGGTGCGGGTCAAGTCCGCCGCCTTGTGCCGGACCATGAGCGAACTTCTGGGAACGGATCCGATTCAATCGTCAACGGCTTTCGCCCGTCGCCTGCTCCGCTTCACGCTGCTGAAGACGGTATCCGGCGAGCGAACGGCATGGTTGTTCCGGCGGTGCGTCGAGCGCTTGGGGTACGATTTCGACACGCTCGCCAACTCGGTGACACGCGGGTTCACGGGTTCGAACCTGGCGGCGCAGCTTCGCCGGCAACCGTCCACGCCGTTGCTGCGTCTGCTGCGAAGGAGATGGCGGACCTACGACTTCGCGCGAATCGCGCGTCGAACGGAAATGGGGAGACGATTCGGCGCGCGGATCGGCCGCTCGCACGATCCCTCGCATTCGTTCTGGGTCTATCCCCTCGTGGTCGACGCGCCGTCGGCTCTGCGCGATCGTCTGCGTGACGCCGGATTCGACGCGACGCACTTGGCGCGGATGGCCGTGGTTCCCGCCGCGGATGCGTCGCGCGTTCCGGCAGGCGCCCGCCGCGTCCTGGAGCGGATGGTGGTCTTGCCATGGTATCCCGACATGCCGGATGACGCGATCGACGCGATGGCCCGGATTGTCGGAACGATCGAACCCAATCCGGCATGAGAGATCCCGTTGCGGAGTGAGGACGGCACGTTGCTCCGCACGACAGACCGATTCCGCCAAGGTGACAGCATGGTATCGCTGTCGTGGATCAATCCGCGATTGATTTCCGACGGGCAACTGGCACTGGAGATGGACCACGAATCACGTGGAATTCACCTGACCGAAGCTGCCTCGGGCTCACCGCTGCTTGGGTATTGCCCTCTGCCGGATGGATAGTGGCTCGTCCATTCGCCACAAGGCGACTGGGACGGTTCCGAGCGGGTCCACGACTGGGTCCGGTTCTACCGTGGACTGAACCTCCTTGCTCCCGCGGAGGCCGACCAACACCGCAATCCCGCGGCGATCAAGGCGGTGTTGAAACAAGCGTTTTCCCAGTAGGCTGACGTTTTCCTCATTTCGGTGCCTGCGGGGCTTGTAGCATCCGCCCTCGCAAAGGCACGACAGATGGACGGCGATGCCGGCTGAGTTATCGGGTGGAGTCGCCGAGCCGCGTCCGATCGCAGGCTGGGTGTGGAAGGCTCATGCACCGGCGCAGAATCGGTAGTAGATCTCCGAGGCGAGGTCGAGCTGATGGAGATCGATCCATTCGTCCTTGGTGTGTGCTTGTTCGATCGCGCCGGGCCCGAAGACGACGGACGGGACGCCGTGGAGCGCCGTATGGGAGGCGTGCGTTCCGAACGCGACGCCGCGGAAAGCGCCCCGCGCGCCTGCGCCTTGCGCGACGCGCGCCAGTTCGTCGGCCAGTTCCCGATTCGCGTCATCGGGCAGCGCGGGCCAGATGATGTCGACCGGTTGGAACTCGAAGTCGACACCCGCTCGGCGTTCGAGGAAACGGCGCAGGTCTTCGACGGCCTCGCGCCCGTCCTCGCCCGGAATCAACCGCCGATCGACGGCGATTTCGCACCGATCGGGGACCGTATTGACGCTGAGGCCGCCCGCGATCAACCCGACGCTGATCGTCGCCGATCCGCAGAGCGGATGGGCGGGCCGCATCGGTCCCAAATGCGACGCGTAGTGCTCGAGGGCCTCGAGGACGCGGGCCATCCGATAGATGGCGTTGACGCCGTCGCCGGGCTCCGAACTATGGCACGCTCGGCCGTGCGTCACGATCTTCCATCGCACGGCGCCGCGATGCGCGACGACGACGTCGAGTTCGGTGGGTTCGGCGATGACGGCCAGATCGGGGCGCCGGAACGCCGCATCGGCCGCGAACGCCGGATCGTCCCAGCGCGCGGCGAGGTGCTGGATGCCGAGCGCCGTGGATTCCTCGTCGCACGTGCATGAAAGGAGGACCCGCGACTTGCCCGGGTTCCGTTCCGTGAACAACCTCGCGAACGCGGCGAGCATCGCGGCCATGCCGCCCTTCACATCGCACGTCCCGCGCCCCCACATCCGCCCGTCGCGCTCGACGGGCTCAAACGGCGCGATCGTCATCCCGTCGATCGGCACGGTGTCCTGATGCGCGTCGAGCATCACGGTGCGGCGCGCTTGGGGCGGATCGTAGACGGCGACCAGATCGGCGCGGCCGGGGAGGACGTCCCACCGCCGATAGTCCGCGCCGATCCGCTGAAAACACGATTCGAGGAAATCGCTCACTCGGCCTTCGCCCCATTCCGGATGGGAATCGGGCCGCGTTTCCGAATCGCTTGCGGACCGGCGTCCCATCGGGTTGACGCTCGGACGGCGAACCAGTTCCCGCAGCAGATCACGAGGTCGCAAAGACGTCATCGCACTTCCCACCATCGATCCAACATCCGTCCAATTCCTGTCCGATTCCTGTCCAACTCCTGTCGAACTCCTGTCGAACTCCTGTCCGAGGGAATCGCGTCGTCCGTCGGAGCGCGTATTGTAGGGGGGCGTACTCCGCGTCGAAAGTCGGCCCGTTCCCTGGGCCGATGGAGTTCGCCGTTTAGACGGCGGTCGCCATATCGCGTTCGAGGCGTGCGAGGGCGATCATCAGCCGGGTCCACTCGGTAACGACATCGAACGTCGCGAACCGGTACCGGGCGGTCGTTCCGCCGTCGAGCGTCCTCAGGCGAAGGACGTCGCCCATCACCGCGCATCCTCGGCGCACGGCCTGTTCCTCGGCGTCTCCATCCGTTTCTTCCGAATCGTCGCCGAGCGGCAGGACCTGGCGCAGGACGCGGTGAACGGCCCACAAGGCGGCCTTCCTCGCATCATCCGCTTGAACGACCATCCGAACCGAACCCGATTCCACTTGATACCGTGCCATCTGGTTTTCTCCTAGATTCCTTGCCGCCCCGCATGGATAGCATCGGCGCGCGCGGGACACGTTTGGTCCGCGACACGCTCGAAGGGGACATTTTGGGCTTTGGGCCCATCCGAGCCGGCACGTGTTTATCCGGCGCGTATCCGGCGCGTGGCTATTCGAGTTCGGCGATGCGGCGCAGGAGGATTTCGGCGAGCAGCGGGTGGGTACCGAGCGGTGGGGCGACGAGCCATTCGACGCCGGGGTGGCGTGCGGCGGCGGCGTCGAGCAGGGACGGGATGTCCTCCGACCAATGTCTTCCGGGGAGCAGGAAGAACGGGCTCGCGATCACCAACCGCGCGCCGGCCGAAACGCACGATCGAAACGCGTCGTCGACCGACGGAGACGCCAAGTCCATGTGCGCCGGCTCGATGATCGCGAACGGTCCCGAGCGGCGCACGGCGCCGCAGACGGTGTGGATGAACCGATTGGTTTCGTCGAGTCGCGAGCCGTGATCGACGACGATGAGCCCGACCTCGGAGGCCATTCGGCCCCGCGCGCGCACCAGCCGATCGAGGCCGTCCCGCCACGAGCTTCCGTCGTTGGCGCCTTCGAGCCGATCAACAGGGGAGTCGTCTCCCATGGAGGTCTCCGATTTCGCGAGGCAAGCCGGGCGGATCGCGCCGATCGCACGTCCCCGGCAACCTGGAACAGGCCTGCCGCCGGACGGCCCCCCCGAAAACGGAAGGTCGCGGCGCGAAACGGTAACGATGGCGCGCGTTCGTTTCCGATGATTGGACTATGTGGCCGTCGCGACCGCCAGATCCGGTCGAACTGCGCCCACACTCCCGCCCGCCCATCCTTCCGAATTTACTTGGGTGTTTTCCATGAAAAGGCTCATGCTCGCTCGACGTGCGTTTCCGCCTTGTTTCCTCTTGGCCGCCGTCCTGCCGCTATGGGGCGCGCCGGACGTTGCGGGCCAGGTTGTTCCGGGAACGGGCACCAAGGTCGCGCAGGTGGGCGACGACTTCGAGGAAGAGGATTGGGAATTTATCCACAACCTGCCGAAGAGCACGGAGAACATCAACGGATTCGATGGAGGAGCGGGGGGCGAATCCAAGAACGCGCGATGGTACGAGGGTCTCAAGCGGGGCCAACCCGATCACATTCGCCGCGTGCCGACGCCGAAGGGCGGCTTGCCGGACAGCAAAGGGGCCTTGCTCCTCATGTCACTCAATACGGGCATTCCGGGGCGTCCGAGCTTCCAGGTCCAGCAGGACGACTTCATCTGCGACGTCAATTACCGGCTCGGCGGCTCGATCCCCGTTTGGCAATCGCCGAGCGTCGTGGTGCGGGTCTTCATGCCGCCGGTCGAGAAATGGGAGCCGAGGACGGGCCCGACGTTCGCCTTCCGCGCGGCGGTCGACACGACCGTGCAAAAGTCGTCGGGATTCGCCCGCAACTGGACAACGGAGACGTATTGGCCTGGGATGTTCATAGAATTCGAGTCGAAGAAGGACACCAAACGCGAATACGACTCGGCGCACTTCCGCATGCGTTCCGACGAATCGGGAGGCGACTACAAGGGTCCGCAAATCACGCAGACCGGCTGGTGGACGCTCGGCATGTCGTTCACTCCCGACGGCCGCGTGCACTACTATATCCGGCCCGGCGTCGAGAAGCTCACGGCGAAGGACCGGGTCGCGTCGCACTATCCCTATAGTTATCGGTGCGAGCGGTTCAACACGTTCTTCTTCAACATCTGCACTCCGGACAACGGGCGGACCTGGTCGACTCCGTGGATCGTCGACGACTGCGAAGTCTACTTCATCCAGTCGAAGTGAACGGCGGCGACGCGGCCAGCGCAGTCTGCCCAACCGCGCCAGTCGGATCGCTCCGACGGCGATTTGCGGGAAAAGGGCGGGAAGGCCCCTGGCGCGCGTTGACTCGAACGGGACAGCCTTCGATAACGCTTTAGGGATGTCGAGCGCGCCGTGGGGATGTTTTGAAATCGAATTGGAATCGGAACGGCGGATATCCCCGTTGTCCGGCGCGCTCGGCGATCCACCGCACTCGGCGATCGACCTGTGAAGGAGGAGGGTTTTTCACACCACGGACCGGTGCGAGCGAACCGAGACCCATGCGGTCGGTTAGGCGCGAAATGGGGAACGGGCGATGCGCGGACGCGGTGTGTGTCTTGGCGGGGTCCTCGTCCTGTCGGTATGGGCTTGGGTCGGCACGGCCCTTGGTCAATCAGCCGGAACGCATGCGGTCGGCGCTCCGTCGGAAAACGACCCGGATACGGCGGGCCTTGGCGGCGAACGCGCGCGGCCGGTCGTTCCGACCGACCCGCTGATCGCGGCCATCCACCGTCAGGCGCGCGATGGCTACGCGCGGATCCGTTCGGAGATCGGCGACTACACGTGTACGGTGGTGAAGCGGGAGCGCGTGGGCGGCAGGCTGGGCACGTACGAGTTCCTTTCGGCGAAAGTGCGGCACGCCCGGGGTTCGGCGCCGTTCAGCGTCTATCTCAAGTTCCATGCGCCCGAGGACCTTCACGGGCGCGAAGTTCTCTATGTTGACGGCCAAAACGAAGGCCGGCTCATCGCGCGGAACGGCGGCCTGCGATTCGCCTACATCACAACGGAGGTCGAACCGACGAGCGATGTCGCGATGGAGGGCAATCGGTACCCGATCACCGAATTCGGGATTGAGAATCTCCTGAAACGATTCGTCGAACACCTCGACAATGCGGTGCTCGACGGATGCACGATCGAGACGCTGGAAGGATCGAAAGTCGACGGCCGAGCCTGCACGTGCTTTCAGATCACGAACCACGAGCGGTTTCCCCGCGAAGTCGGCTCGCATCCGCCGACCTCTGACCGTGTGGCGAGCTTCCGGCTTTCCGAACGCGAGCAAGCGGCGGGTCCTCCACCGACGTCGCGTTCATCGAGGCCTCGGTTTCGCGTGGCGCGGGTGTTCATCGATCCGCGGATCGGGTTCCCGGTCCATTACGAGGCGTTCGATTGGCCGAAGGCGGCGGGAGACCCGCCGCGGCTGCTCGAACAGTACACGTACCGGGACATTCGGTGGAACGTCGGTCTGACGGACCGGGACTTCGATCGGACGAATCCCTCTTACGGCTTCCGCAAACCGTCCGCCGAATCGCCCCGTTGACGGCGGAACGGGGCCTTGCCTTTTTCCAATGCGGTGGGCGTGTGTTACAATGCGCGGCGTCGGATTTCCGCGGATCCGTTTCCGGTCGGGGAAGCGGGCCGCCGATACCGGGTGAACCCTGTCGCGTGCGAAACGGCTCATGGCGCCTCCGAGCGATCTTCGAGAATTCCTCACGCTGCTGACAAGGAGCGGCCTGCTGGATTCCACCCTGCTCGACAGCCTCGCGCGCAAGCTCCACTGGTCCGAATCGACCGACATCGTGGAAGCGGCCCGCGCGCTGATCGCCGAGAAACAGCTCACCATCTTCCAGGCCCGCGAGTTGCTCAAGGGCAAGTGGCGCGGATTGGCATTTGACGGCTACAAGCTCCTCTATCCGCTCGGTTCGGGCGGGATGGGGCACGTGTACGCGGCGGTCGAGTCATCGACGGGCTGGCAGGTGGCGGTCAAGGTGCTTACCGACCGTTACCGTCGCGACATCGCCATGCTCACCCGCATCCAGCTCGAGGCGCAGGCGGGCATGCGTCTCAAGCACCCCAACATCCTCCGCACGCTCTCGATCAATCGCACCGAGGATTCGTACGGCGAGATCTTCTACGTGGTGATGGAGTTGGTGAAGGGGGTGAGCTTGAACGAGCTGATCGCGATTCACAAGTCGATTCCCGTTTGGCGCGCGTGCGACATCGTGCGGCAGGCGGCGCTGGGAATCGACAGCGCGCATCACGCGGGCCTGATCCACCGGGACGTCAAGCCGGACAACCTTCTGATCCGCAGCGACGGCAGCGTCAAGGTGCTCGACTTCGGTCTTGCCATGATGGACGAGAACGACGAGGAGTTCTCGATGGCGATGATCATGGGTCAGGACCGGCTGGGAACGGCCGACTATGTGGCACCCGAGCAATCGATCAACAGTTATCGCGTCGACCACCGCGTCGACGTGTACGGGCTCGGTTGCACGCTCTATTTCGCGCTTGCCGGCCGACCTCCGTTCCTTGCCGCGACGAACGCCGAGAAGATCCGGAACCACCGCGAGAAGAAGCCCGACGCGATCGACCTGTTGCGGCCGGACACGCCCCCCGAGATCGCCGCGATCGTCAACAAGATGATGGCGAAGCGTCCGGAGCGTCGGTTTTCGAGCGCGTCGGAGATCGCCGCGCGTCTTGAGCCGTTCTCGCGGCGCGAGCCGGTGGAGTTCGATTTCGCGCGAGTCGTGAAGGCGCGGGCCAAGTGGGCCAAGCGGCGCGAGGCGATCCGGAAGCTCAAGGAGCGGGACGATACGGCGACCCGCGCGCAAACGACCGACCACCCCGAGCCTCCGAAGGCCGAACCGAACCCCGCGCCGTTCGTTCGGAACGGGCCCGAGGCGGACGCATCGGCGGCACAAGCGGAAGCCAAGCGGAACGCGCCGGGCGTGGAGCCCCGCTGAATTCCGCGGGGCCGAGAGCCACTTCACCGAGCCGATGACGCGATGGTCCACCCACCCGACGGCGCCGTAGCGAACCCCGCGGAACCTGGCCACTCGAGCGCTGCGTCCGCGATTCGGATCCGGGGTGCCCGTGTCCACAACCTGCAATCGGTCGATGTCGATATTCCGAGGGGTCGGCTGGTCGTCATCACGGGACCGAGCGGGTCGGGAAAGAGCAGTCTCGCCTTCGACACGCTCTTCGCCGAAGGCCAGCGGCAGTACATCGAGACGCTTTCACCGTACGCGCGGCAGTTCGTCGATCAGCTCGAACGGCCCGACGTCGACGCGGTCGAGGGTCTCCAGCCGACGGTGTGCATCGATCAGCGGCAGGGCGGACACAGCCCGCGCAGCACGGTCGCGACGATGACCGAGCTCCACGACTATTTCCGCCTGATGATGGCGAGGCTTGGGACGATCCGCTGCCACCAATGCCGTGCGGAGATTCAGACGACGACGCCCGAGGCGATCGTCGATCGGCTCGCCGCGCTCCCCGACGGAACCCGCCTCATCCTCCTCGCGCCGATGGTTCGGGGCCGGCGCGGCCGGCACGTCGAGGTGCTCGCGGCGATCCGTCGAGCGGGATTCGTGCGGGCGCGTGTCGACGGAGTCGTTCGCGAGGTCGACCATGTTCCGGAGCCGTCGCCGAGGCGGGCGCACACCATCGAGGCGGTCGTAGACCGGATCGTCATCCATGACGGCGTCGCGCGGCGGCTGGCCGAGTCGGCACGGCTGGCCCTCGAACAGGGCGACGGCGTCCTGATCGCGAGCCGCATGGCCGACGGCGACAGAACTCGACGCGAACCGTCCTGGATCGACACGACCTACAGCACGCGCCACGCCTGTCCGGCATGTTCGATCAGCTACGAGGAGATCGAGCCGAGGACATTCAGCTTCAACAGCCCCTATGGCGCGTGCCCCGCCTGCACGGGACTCGGCGTCGTCCGTCTCGAAGGATCCGAGGACGACGCGACCTGTCCCGAATGCCAGGGATCGCGGCTCCGCCGCGAGGCGAACCATGCGTGGGTCGGCGGCAAGAATATGCTCGACCTGAGCCGTCTGTCCATTGCGGACGCGGCCGCGTTCTTCGCGAAGCTCGAGTTCGACGAACCGTCCCGGCCGGTCGCCGACCCGATCCTCGACGAGATCCTCCGTCGGCTCGAGTTCCTCCGTAAAGTCGGTCTTGACTATCTCACGCTCGGCCGTTCCGCCGATACGCTCAGCGGCGGCGAGCTCCAGCGCGTGCGACTCGCCGGCGCGATCGGCTCGGCGCTCATCGGCGTCTGTTACGTGCTTGATGAACCGAGCATCGGCCTGCATCCTCGCGACAACGACCGATTGATCGACGCGCTCCGCGATCTGAGGCGGCAAGGCAACACGGTCGTCGTGGTCGAACATGATGAAGCGATGATGCGGAGCGCGGACCAGATCATCGACGTCGGACCGGGAGCGGGTGCGTCGGGTGGCCGCATCGTGGACCAAGGGCGTCCCGACGAGGTCTCGGCCCGCGATCGATCGATCACGGGGGCCTACCTGGCGCGCCGCATGCGGATACGCGGCCGCGACCGCCGGCGGCCGTTCGAAAAGGACCACTGCGTCACACTCCTGGGCGCCGCCGCGAACAACCTGCGTTCGATCGACGTCGTGTTCCCGCTCGGTTTGTTCGTCTGCGTGACGGGCGTGAGCGGATCGGGGAAGAGCACGCTCGTGAACGAGACCCTGGCGCGGGCCGTCGCGAGGGAACTTGGCAAGGGTGGTCCCCGTCCGGGCGCGTACGCGCGGCTTTGCGGCGTCCGGTCGATCCGCAACCTGATCGAGGTGGACCAGTCGCCGATCGGCCGCACGCCGCGCGGCAATCCGGCGACGTATCTCGGCGCGTTCGATGAAATCCGAAACGCGTTCGCCGCGTCGCGCGACGCGAAGCAGCGCGGATTCCGAGCGAATCGATTCAGCTTCAATGTCAAGGGCGGGCGGTGCGAGGCCTGCCAGGGCCAGGGCGTCCGCAAGATCGAAATGAACTTCCTTCCCGATCTGCAGGTCGTGTGCCAGGAATGCGGCGGAGCCCGATTCGAACGGCAGACGCTCGAAGTCAAGTACCGGGGCAAGTCGATCGCCGATGTCCTCGCCATGTCGGTCGACGAGGGGGCGGAGTTCTTTCGCAATTTCGCGAAGATCCACGCGCCCCTCGAGTGCCTGCGCCAGGTCGGCCTCGGCTACCTCCAACTCGGCCAACCCTCGAACACGCTCTCCGGCGGCGAATGCCAGCGCATCAAGCTCGCCGCGCAGCTCGCGCTCCCCGAATCGGGCGATACCCTCTTCGTACTCGATGAACCGACGACCGGCCTGCATTTCGACGACATCCAAAAACTGCTCGGCGTCCTTCAGCGGCTTGTCGATCGAGGCAACACGGTGATCGTCATCGAGCACCATCTCGACGTGATCGCGTGCGCCGATTGGGTCATCGACCTCGGACCGGAAGGCGGCGATCAGGGCGGTTCGATCGTGGTGTGCGGAACGCCGGAGGACGTCGCGGGGTGTGGGACGAGCCACACGGGCCGATTCCTCCGGGAACACCGAGCCATGCGCTGAGGAGGGCGCGGGCATGCCGGAACGGTTCGACGGGATCCAATCGACGGCGCGGCGCGAGCAGCTCCTGCTCGCCCCGTTCGCGATGCGCAGCGACGAATCACGAGGCCGCCGGTATCCGGAACCCGAGCATCCCTATCGAGGCCCGTTCCAGCGCGACCGAGACCGGATCGTGCACAGCGCGGCGTTCCGAAGACTCAGCGGAAAAATGCAGGTCTTCACGGGAGAACGGGGGGACTACCATCGCACGCGGCTCACACACTCCTTTGAAGTCGCGTCGATCGCCCGGACCATCGGTCGTTCGCTCCGTTTGAACGAGGACCTCATCGAGGCGCTTGCCCTGTTCCACGACATCGGCCATCCGCCGTTCGGACACGCGGGCGAGGACGCACTCCATGAGTGTCTCGCCGATACGGGCGGCTTCTCGCACAACCGCTACGCGCTGACGATCGCCGAGGAACTCGAAAGGCCCTACCCCGACTTCCCCGGTCTGAACCTGACCTGGGAGGTGCTCGAAGGCCAAGCGGCGCGCGCCGGGCTGTCGCGAGGACCGACCGACGCCGGCCCGTTGCTCGAAGCGCAGGTCGTCGAGGCGGCCGACAGCATGACGTACGACGCGCACGATGTCGACGACGCCGTCAAACTGGGATTGGTGACGATCGACGCGTTGGGTACCGTCCCCCTCGTGCGGGAAACGATCGATCGCATTCGCCGACACAGTCCGCGGCTCGACGGCACGCTCCTGCGCCGCGCCATCGTCCACGACCTGATCGACCTGCAGGTCGGGGATGTGCTCGATCATGTGGCGCGCGCGTGGGCGATCCGCCCACCGGCCGGTCGGGCCGAAGCCCAACGCGCGGCGTTCCGCGTCGGACCTTCCGCCGACCTGGCGGAACGCAAGTCCGAATTGGAGCGGTTCCTCTACGAGCGCGTATACCGACACACCGAGCTGGCTCGGATGCGGTCGTCGGCCCAGGCGCGATTGGCCCGACTGTTCGCGGCCCTCGTTCGCGAGCCGCACCACCTGCCGCCCCGCTTCCAAAAGCGGATCGACCAAGTCGGCCTCCCGCGCTCGGTCGGAGACTACCTCGCGGGTATGACCGATCGGTACTGCGATCAACAATACGAACGGTTCGTCGGATCCGATTGATCGAGGTCACGGCCCGTCGCAACGGGCGCTGCGACCCCTATTTCTCCGACGCGAACCACCGGCGATCGGGGGGGGGCGGGTTCCGAACGGGGACGATCGGTGGTAGAATCGGCCTGAACCGGCTCAAGCCCGCGGCGCCGGATCGCGAATCGCGTCGCGCACGTGGAGCGACCCGGAAGGGCCTCATGGGGCAACCACCCGCGGAGGGTGTGGTGTCGGGTCGTCCGCGGTTCGGTGGAGTCGAAGCCGGGAGGGGAGGCATCACTTTGGACGTGGCGCTTTGGATCTTGCGAGGCGTCTTCCTCGTGGTCATCGCGGGGCTAGGGGTCTCCGTGATCAATTCGCCGGCGCTGAACGACCTGCCGGCTCCCTACCCCTGGGTGATTTTTGTTTCGATCCTCGCCGGCGCGGTCGCGATCATCGGGATCGACGTGGTCTTGCCGAGGAAGCGGATCGAGATGATCACGTGCGTCTACTTCGGCATCGTCGTCGGCCTTTTCCTGACGTACCTGCTCGGGCAGGCTCTCTCCCCCTTGCTGCTCGACGAGAATCTCAATCCCGGCAAGTACTGGATGGCGATCCAGCTCCTGGTCGGCGTTTCGCTCTGTTATGTCTGCATCAGTCTCTTGATCCAGACGAAGGACGACTTTCGGTTCATCATTCCGTACGTCGAGTTCACCAAGGAGGTGAAGGGAGGCCGTCCGTACGTGTTGGACACGAGCGTCATCATCGACGGCCGGCTCGCCGACGTCGTCGAGACGCGGATCTTCGACAACGAGTTGATCATGCCGAGGTTCGTGTTGACGGAGCTGCAGGCGATCGCGGACAGCGGGGACCGGCTTCGTCGTTCGAGAGGCCGCCGGGGACTGGATATCCTGAACCGGCTCCGCGCGAACGAAAACGTCGATTTCAAGATCCACGATCGGGAGCTGCCCGAGTTCGACGGGCAGCCGGTCGACATGAAGCTCGTGTTGCTCGCCAAGCACCTCGAAGGCAAGGTCGTCACGGGCGACTACAACCTGAACAAGGTCGCTCGGCTGCACAACGTGCCGGTGATCAATCTGAACGACTTGGCCAACGCGCTCAAGCCGGTCTTTCTTCCGGGGGAGAATCTCGAAGTCCGTATCGTCAAGTCGGGGGAGGAACCTGGGCAGGGTGTCGGGTACCTGGACGACGGCACGATGATCGTGGTCGAATCGGGCCGCGATCATATCGGCCGGACGGTTCGGGTCGCCGTGACCAGCGTGTTGCAGACGAGCGCCGGGCGCATGATCTTCGGCAAGTGCGAACGGGCGGTCGAGGACCGCGCCGAGATCCGGCGATGAGTCGGGCGCGTCAGGTCTTCTCCCATTCCCTTTCCATTCCCCATGCGTGATTCAGACCATGACCGATGAGACGATGGCCGGGGCGGCCCGGTCCGAGCGTGGGCTCGCGCTCGCGATGATCGCGGCGCGGACGGCGGCCGAGCACAAGGGGCGCGACATCGTCGTGCTCGACATGCGCCGCAATACGTCCTTGTTCGATTTTTTCGTGATCGCGACCGGTTCGAGCCGCCGGCAGCTCCACGCGATCAGCGACGAGATCGAACGGGCGTTGGCGATCGAGCTGAAGGACAAGAAGATCGGCATCGAGGGGTACGACGAGAGCCGCTGGATCGTGCTCGACTACGGTGATGTCGTGATCCACGTCTTCGATGAGGACACGAGGAAATTCTATGGCCTGGAGAATCTCTGGGCGGACGCCGAACCGGTTGACGTGGGCGGAGTGGTCGCATGAACATCCTGCGGGAGCTCCGCCGTCGTTTCGCCGAAGCGCTCGGAGCGATCGTCGACGATCCCGGCCCGTTGCTCGACTTGATCCGACCCGCGCAGGACGCGCGGTTCGGCGACTACCAAGCGAACTGCGCGATGCCGCTGGCGAAGCGGCTCCATCAATCGGCGCGGGACGTGGCCGAATCGCTTGTGGCTCGGCTTCGCGTCGGCGACCTGTGCGATCGGCCGGAAGTCACCGAACGCGGATTCATCAACATGCGTCTCCGCGACGATTGGCTCGACGGTTGGTTGCGTGGGGCTTCGGCCGATCCGCGCGTGGCGATCGAGCCGACGGCATCGCCCCGCGCGTTCGTGATCGACTATTCATCGCCCAACGTCGCCAAGCCGATGCATGTCGGCCATATCCGATCGACGGTCATCGGCGACGCGATCCGCCACATCCTCGCGTTCCTCGGCCATACCATTGTGAGCGACAATCACCTGGGTGATTGGGGCACGCAGTTCGGGATGATCATCTACGGCTACAAGCATTTCCTCGACCGGCGCGCCTATGAAAAGCACCGCGTCGATGAACTCGGCAGACTCTACAAACTGGTCAATCAGCTCGCGGAATACCACGAGCTCAAGGAGCGGCTGCCGAAGGCCGAGTCGGACCTGGCGCGGATGGACGCGCAGCGCGCCGATCTGGCGGCGCGTGTCGAGACGCTCGCCGGTCCCGAGCGCAAGAAGGTCGCGAAGGACGCCGACCGCCTCGACGCGAAGATCAAGGAAGCGCGCGAGGAGATCGGCCGAATCCGAGCGCGCTTGGCGGCCGTCGACGACGACCCGGTCAAGAGGGCCCTCGCCCGCGAGCATCCGGCGATCGGCGAACGCGTGCTCGAGGAAACCGCGCGTCTGCACGAGGGAGATGCCGGGAATCGGCGGCTTTGGGCCGAGTTCCTGCCCGATTGCCGGCTCGAATTGGCGAAAGCCTATCAGCGGCTCGGGATCCGGTTCGACTACGAACTCGGAGAGAGCTTCTACCACGATTTCCTCGGAAAGGTGGTCGCCGAGTTCGAGTCGCGGGGCCTCGCGCGGACGAGCGAAGGCGCGACGTGCGTGTTCCTCGACGGATTCGAGACACCGATGATCGTGCGCAAGTCGGATGGAGCCTTCCTGTACGCGACCACCGATCTCGCGACGATCCAATACCGCATGGCCACGTGGCATCCCGATGCCGTGCTCTACGTCGTGGACAGCCGGCAGAGCGAGCATTTCGCGAAACTGTTCGCGGCCGCGCGGCTTTGGGGATATGACTCGGTCGAACTCCGCCACGTCAGCTTCGGCACGGTGCTCGGCGAGGACGGTAAGCCGTACAAGACGCGCGAAGGCGACGCCGTCTCGCTCGCTTCGCTCCTCGACGAGGCCGTCGCGAGGGCCTATCGCGTCGTCTGTACGGTCGACGACGCCAAGCCGTCGGGACGCGAATTGTCGGACGAGCAACGTCGCCGGGTCGCCGAGGTCGTCGGCATCGGAGCGATCAAGTACCGCGATCTCTCGCACAACCGCACGAGCGACTACGTATTCAGTTTCGACAAGATGCTCGAACTCGACGGAAACACGTCGGCCTATCTGCAATACGCATTCGCGCGCGTGCACGCCATTTTCGCCCGAGGCGGCATCGAGCGTCCGCTTCCGGCGGGAACCGAGCGATCGGCGGACGCGGGACCTCCGTTCCCGACCGTCGAGGAGCGCGCCCTGGCGATGGCCCTCGCGCGCTTCCACGAGACGCTCGACGACGTCACCATCGATTACCGGCCGAATATGCTGACGACGTATCTGTACGAACTCGCGGGCCACTTCTCGCGGTTCTACACCAACCCGCAATGCAAGGTGCTCAAGGCCGAAACGGCCGAGCTCCGCGAGCAGCGTCTGCGTTTGTGCGACGTCGCGGGCCGAACGATCGGACAAGGCCTTCGCCTGCTCGGCATCCAGACCGTCGATCAGATGTAGATTTCGATTCGACCGCGTCCGAGGCGGCGACCTGATGATCGATGACACGCGGTGGGAGGTCGGCGACCGCCGTGCGTTGGGCGAGGGTGATGAACGCATGCCAATCAAGGCATCCGCCTTCTTGATTGCGCCTGCAAGGGAGGCGATCGATGACCGGCAAGCTGTGGCTGATGTTACTGCTCGGTGCGGCGCCGATCGGAGTCCGTCCTTCGGTGGGGGCTGCGGACGAGGGTCCGAGTCCGGCGGACTCCGCCGCCATGCGGGCCGCGGTGCTCGCCGATTGGGACTTGCAGGAGAAGCGGCTGGGGCGGTCGCCGCATTCTCCGGAGGCCATTCAGGCGGCCGCGAAACGCGGCGCGTTGCTCTTGGGAACGGTTCCCGTCGAGGCGGATGGATCGGCCTATTTTCAAGCCCCTGCGCGCAAACCGCTTTACTTCCAGGCGGTGGACGAGGCGGGCCGCGCGGTTCAGGGCATGCGTTCGGTGGTGTACCTGCAGCCGGGCGAGCGCCGCGGTTGCGTCGGCTGTCATGAACCCGTGGGCGCATCGCCCGCCGCTCGTCCGTGCCTCGCCGCCCTGCGATCCCCGTCGACCCTCGAACCGGGGCCGGACGGCACGCGCCCCTTCGGCTTTGTACGTTTGATCCAGCCGATTCTCGACCGGCGTTGCGTGCGATGCCACGACGGCTCGACCGGGCCGGACAAGGCGCGACCCGACTTGAGGGACGGGCCAGCGGTCCCATTCAGCAAGTCCTACGATGGCCTCAAACCGTATCTCCGCTGGCCGTCCTACGACGGACCGACGCGTCCCGGCGAGCTGGGCGCCGACGCCAGCCCGCTCGCGGCCATTCTCGTCGGTCCGAACCACGGCAAACACGTGGAATTGCCCGACCACGAGCTTCGGACGATCTACCTATGGCTGGACGCCCAGGTGCCGTTTTTCGGCACGTATGAGGACGATGCCCTGGACGCCCAGCGACGCGGCCATGCCATCTCCCCCCCATCGCTCCAGTAAGAGGGCAAAGCAGGGCAGCCAAAATCGGGACCCCACAAGGAAATCGGCCTCGTTCAAACCGACACGCGGAAACAGGCGTGACTCATGTCTTGTCACCTGACCAGGCGACAGAGCGGACCCCGTCAGCCGCCGCCGATCGTGAATCCGGGGAATCCAAGGCCGAATGTGTTTCGCGCGCCGGTCCGCGCCGGTCCGCGAACGCTCGCCTGGGATGCCGCGTTTGGAGCCGACGCCGCGCGATTCGATTCGACCTCCGCCCATTGCGACATTTCACCGATCGAGACGGGCGTCGTGGCGCCGCCCGCGTCGCGGGCCGATTGAATGAACCGCGCAATCGCGTCGGCATCTTGGGCGCCCGTCAAGTGCGATCGACGCATCCCATCGGACGACTTGTAGTACATGACGAGCTGGGGAATCGACGACCCGCGAAGAAGCTTGCCGGCGAGCTCGGGATGATCGTCCACATCCACCACCGCGAACGCGACGTCGCGGAGCGCTCCGTTGCGGGACGCGTCGGGAAGCGATCGGCTCGACATCGTGCGGCACGCCGGACACCAGTCCGCGCCCACCAACACGACCAACGGCTTGTTCTGCTCGACGTGCTGACGGTACGCTTCGGCGTAGGGCCGCGTTTCCGGCAACGCTTCGGCCGTGGCTAGCGCCGCGACCAATACGATCAATCCCGTCATCATGATCCTCCCGCTGGTTGAGTCGTTATATTCGACGCAATCGTCAAGGTTCCCGCGATCCCGCTATTTCATCGGGGGGACGCCCATCGTACCGGACCGTCGACGATCGGCAAGTACTTTCCCTCCGTTAGGGTGGTGACGGTTTGTCGCGTGCCGGTTTTCGATCGGCGCGGCGCGGGGGTGGCGCGGGCGGTGGCCAGAGTGCGAGGAACGGAAGTGCTAGAATTGGCTTGCGGATAGGGCGACGCGTCGTGAGACAATCGCGCTGCGTGGGATAAGACGAGGTGAATCCATGGAACGATCGATCTTGCCGGCGGCTTGGCAGGTTCCGGCCGAATTTCGAAAACGACTCGGCAACAAGGTCGGCCGCCAACGGTCGATGTCGGCGGAAAACCACCTGCTGCTCGTCCTGCATCGGCCCCCGGCGGTCGACGAGCTCGAGCGGGAGGGTCGTTTCTTTTGGCGGCAACCGGATGGCACGTGGAGTTCGTCGGACGATGGTGGAGGTCCGGGGAGCATGAACCGATTTCTGGATCGGTACGAGGAGCGGATCGAGGCCCTTGATCAGGACGAAGAGCGGGCGTTGAGCGCGCCGGCTTACTTCCAGGTTGTCAACGAACTATCGCCCGTTCTCCGTTCGCTTCGCAATGCGCATCAAGCGATGTCGGAGGGAAGGAAGCTCATTGCTGACGACCGGGACCTGCTGAACGCTCGCGACCGAGCCTATGATTTGGAGCGGCGCGCCGAATTGCTCTTCCAGGACACCAAGAGCTCGCTCGACTACCTCCAGGCGAGGCAAGCGGAGCGGCATTCGCAGGCGAGTCATCGGATGGAACAGGCTGCCCATCGCCTGAATCTGCTCGCTGCCTTCTTCCTTCCGATCGCGACGATCAGTGGCATTCTTGAAATCAACCCCACACAGGCCTGGAGCCACGTCGAGCGGCCTTGGACGATTCTCGCCGTGGTTGGGTTGGGACTGGTGACCGGATTATTCCTTGCGGGAACCGCCGGCCGACTCGATCGGACTGAATCGACCGACGTTTCGGAAACGAAGGTTGGTGGCAAGCTGAAGTCGGCCGCCGCGCGTCCGAAGCCGGCCGATCGAGCGGGGCGACCCGCGCGCTGACACCCGGTGGGGCAAGCATCCTGCTTGCCTAGAACCAAGCGACACCCGCGAGTCTCGATTGGGAATGGGGAGTTCGGTCCGTGAGCGAGCCCGTGGATTGGGAAGCGACGTTGGCCGGATTGCGGCGCCGGGTCGGTTCCGACGATATCGTGCAATCGGTCTTCAAAACGTTCTTCCGCCGGATGGCCCATGGTCAGTTCGACGTACCCGACGCGGACGCCCTTTGGCGGCTGATGTGTTCCATCACGTTGACCAAGGCGCGGCGCGCGGCACGAGACCACCGTGAATCGCCGTCCACGGCTGAAGTGCTGGACGACGGGGACCGTCGTCCTACGTAGGGCGCTTGTCCTCAATCGCCGGTGAATCGCCGTCCATGGCTGAAGTGCTGGACGACGGAGGACCGTCGTCCTACGTAGGGCGATTGTCCTCAATCGCCCGCGAAGCGCCGGCCGCTGGTTTCGTCATAGGACGCCGAACGTGGCATAGGCCTGGGAGGCGGGCATACCCGCGCGAATCGCGTCGCGAACGCGGTTCTCGGCGTGGATTTTTTCCCAAGCGAGGCGGACGACCTCGGACTCGACTTCCTTGGGAATCACGACGACTCCATCGCCATCGGCGAGGACGAGCTCTCCCGGACGGAACGGCACTCCGTCGATTTCGACCGTAACATCGAGATCGACGACCCGCTGCCGGTTCCGGCTATCGTAGACGCATCGGCCTCGCGCGAAGACGGGAAATTCCATCCGCCGCATGGCGTCGACGTCGCGCACAGCACCGTCGCAAATCACGCCGATGCAACCCCGATTGCGCGCCGCCGTGGTCAGAAGCTCGCCCCAGACGCCCGAGTGGACGGATCCTCCGGCCGCTGCGATGAAGACATCATCGGATGAACACGAATCCACGGCGCGCAGTTCGAGCTCGTACGGTTGAGGGTCGATGTGGAACATCTCGGTCCACAGCGTCGTCTTGCACCGTCCGATGAGCACGCGGTCGACGGTTTGGGGGCCGAGCGGAACCCGCGGGGACTGGCGGCGATAACCGAGGCCATCGAGCACATCGCAGACGACCGCCGCGTAGAAATGCCGACGCATGACCTCCAGCGTGATTACCGGTGACCCACTCATCCCGTTCCTTCCCGTTACGCCCCGTCCGCGCCTGATTCCACCATACCCGCGCATCGGCCACAATCACGGACCGATGCGGTTCCTTCCCGAGTCGTCCCAATGTACCGCGCCGCGGTCGCCGCGCGGCGTCCGCCGCACGATTCCGAATCGGGGCGCCCACCGATCCGATCGATGGCGAATCGGCGACCCGCGCGCCCGTACGGAGCAACCTCACGATGGTGAACCATGCGAGTCGGCATTGTCGGCCTGTTGCACGAATCGAACACGTTCCACTCCGAGCCGACGACGCGTGGGCATTTCACGTCCGACGTGCTGGTGGCGGGGGACGCGCTGCGCGAGCGGTTTTCGGGCGCGCATCATGAGATCGGCGGGTTTCTCGCCGGTTGCGAGCGCGCGGGAATCGAAGCGGTTCCGATCTTCGCCGCCCGAGCCGTTCCGTTCGGACCGATCACGGACGACACATTCGAAGGTCTTTGGGCCGACCTCGCCGATCAATGGAACCGTGCCGGAAAACTCGACGGCGTTCTGGCCGCGGCGCACGGCGCCGCGGTGAGCGGCGGGCAGCGCGACGCCGACGGCGAATGGCTCTCGCGCCTCCGCGCGCTCGCCGGCCCGATGCCGATCGTCGCGACGCTCGACGCGCACGCCAATCTCTCGGCGCGCATGGTCCGCGCCGTCGACGCGCTCATCGCGTACCGAACGAACCCCCATTTGGATCAGCGCGAGCGCGGCGAGGAGGCCGCCGCCATGATTGCGAGGACGCTGCGCGGGGAGGTAAAGCCGGTGATGGATGGTTCCTTTCCGCCGATGGTGATCAATATCGAGCGGCAATGCACGAGCGATCCACACTGGCGTTTCATGCATGAAGCCGTCGAGGATTTCCGGCGCCGCGAGGGCGTCTTGTCCGCGAGCCTCTTGCTTGGATTCCCGTACGCCGACGTTCGGGAGATGGGCGCGTCGATCGTCGTGGTGACCGACAACGATGCGCGGGCCGCGCGCGAAGCGGCCGCAACCTTGGGTCGCGCACTGTGGCGCGAACGGTCCTCTTTTCTGGGACAGGGACTGGCCATGGAAGGGGCGATCGAGGAAGCCGCCCGATCGCCGGGACCGGTGGGCCTGCTCGACATGGGCGATAATATCGGAGGCGGCGCCCCCGGCGACGCGACGCTGCTCATCGAACAACTGCGAAAGGGGTCGCAGCGCGCTTTCGCGTGCATTTGCGATCCGATCGCCGCGCGCCGCGCGGCGGACGCGGGGACCGGAGCGAGTCTTGAGCTGGCGATCGGCGGACGGTCCGACCCGTCGATCGGTTCCCCCATGGTGGATCGCTTCCGCGTGGTCCGGCTCGATGACGGACGGTTCATCGAGCGCGAGGTGAGGCATGGCGGGGCCTCGCGATTCGATCAGGGGCTCACCGCCCTGCTCGAAGATCGCTCGGGCCATTCGATCGTCGTAACGTCCCTGCGCGTTCCGCCGTTCAGCCTCGGGCAGCTCACCTCCTGCGGCGTCGATCCGAGCCGCTTCCATGCGCTCGTCATCAAGGGCGTCCACGCTCCGATCGCCGCGTATCGGGAGACCTGCCGGACATTCTTGCGGGTCGACACGCCGGGGATCACGTCGGCGAGCATGGACCGGTTCGTTTTCCGCCGACGCCGGGCGCCCCTCTTTCCGTTCGAGCCCGACGCGGTTTGGAACGACGCGGCCGATTGAAGGCCGGACGGTTGCCGCCCGTCCACGCGCGCTCCATCCCTCCGCTGTCCCGTGTTCTTCGCGATACGCCCATTCCGCATAACCGGAAAAGTCCGATCGATCGGGCGCGGCGCCGCGGTTTTCGCGGGTTGGAGAACGGAGGAGCCCGGCGCGTTTGCCGATTGCGGGCTATCTTTGGTCGGCGGCGGGAGGCGAGTCCGCGAATCGTCGAGTGGACGAAACGGGAGACGGCGTGATGGCGATTGCGTTGGTGACAGGGTCCGCGGGTTTGATCGGGGCGGAAGCCGTTCGGTTCTTCTCGTCGAAGGGATTCCAGGTAATCGGCATCGACAACGACATGCGCCGCCGTTTCTTCGGCGAAGAAGCGTCCACCGACCCGTGTCGCCGACGGCTCGAGCGGACCATTCCCGCCTACATGCACTACGATGCCGACATTCGGGATCATGTCGCCGTCGAATCCATTTTCGCGCGGTACGGCAGGGACATTTCGATCGTGATCCACACGGCGGCCCAGCCGTCCCACGATTGGGCGGCTCGCGATCCCTACTGCGATTTCTCGGTGAACGCGACGGGCACGCTCGTCCTCCTCGAGAACACGCGGGCGTACGCCCCCCGCGCGACGTTCATCTTCACGTCGACGAACAAGGTGTACGGCGATAATCCCAACCTGCTGCCTCTGCGGGAACTGGAGACTCGGTGGGAGCTCTCCGAGGACCACCCGTTTTTCGAGCACGGCATCGACGAATCGATGTCGGTCGATCACGCCAAGCATTCGTTGTTCGGCGTGAGCAAGCTGGCGGCCGACGCCATGGTGCAGGAGTACGGCCGGTATTTTGGAATGAACACGGCGTGCTTTCGAGGCGGTTGTCTCACGGGACCGGGACACTGTGGGGCGCAGCTTCACGGCTTCCTCTCGTACCTGGTGAAGTGCGCGGTCACCGGCCAGCCCTACACGATTTTCGGTTACCAGGGAAAGCAAGTCCGCGACAATATCCACGCGTACGACCTCGTCAACATGTTCTGGCATTTCCACCAGGACCCGCGGCCGGGCGAGGTGTACAACGCCGGGGGCGGTCGGCACAGCAATTGCTCGATGCTCGAAGCGATCCGGATGTGCGAGGAACTGACGTCCCGCAAGATGAGCGTCACCTACTTCGACCAAAACCGCATCGGCGACCATGTCTGGTACATCAGCGATACGCGGAAGTTCCAGAGGCATTATCCGAACTGGTCGTACACGTACGATCTGCGAACCACCCTTCAAGAGATCATCGAGGCTGGCGTAACCCGCGAGGCGACGGAAACGGAATTGAAGTTACCCGCGATCCGCGAATCGGCGACGGTGTCCTATCCCAATACGGCTTCCTCCACGGCCGTCTGACGTCCGGCGCTCCACGTTGTCGGACCCATTTCCCACCGTCGCGGCCCCACCGTCGCGGCGCCACATGCCCGGCAACTTCCCTTCTCGCCGGATTCTGACACAATGACGCTCGTGCGAACGACCCGTTCGGGATACCGGCCGCGGGCGTCGCATGGCTCATTTTGGATCGTTCGTCATCCCGCCGCGATGCGGCTCTCGGCGATTCACGCCTCTCGAAGAAGGAACTCGGCATGGACGACGCAATTCCGACTCCCGAATCCGTTCAGGCACTGGTGAAATGGAGAGCGATGTCATCGCGGCAGAGGCGCGTCGTCGGCGTGCTCATCGAAAAAGCCAAGACCACCGCCGATGCCTATCCGATGACGGTGAACGCCATCGTGACCGCCTGCAACCAGAAGACCAATCGAGCTCCGCTCACCAACTACTCGGCCGAGGACATCGAGGACATTCTGACGGAGCTGCGGGGGATCGGAGCCGTCGTCGAACTCCAAGGCGGGGGCCGAACTCCCCGGTACAAGCACTGCATGTACGAGTGGCTTGGTGTGGACAAGGTGGAGCTCGCGGTCATGGGCGAGCTGCTGTTACGGGGCGAACAGACGGTCGGCGAACTGCGGGGCCGGGCCGCCCGCATGGAACCGATCGCGGACCTCGCGGCACTCCGGCCCATCCTGACGTCGCTCCTCGCGAAGCACCTCATCCTGACTCTGACTCCCGAGGGACGAGGGCAAGTCGTGTCCCATGCGCTCTACAAGGACCGCGAGCGCGATGAGCTCGTCGCGCAATACGAGGGAGGCGCCGCTCGACCCGGACCCGACGGCGCGCCCGAATCGACCGTTGAACATCGGTCCGATGCGTCGACGCTCGACGCGTTGCGGTTTGAAATCGCCGCGCTGCGCGACGCGATCAGCCGGGTCGAGGATCGCCTTGCGGCGCTCGAGTCGGCGGTCGGCGTGATGTAGGGACTCGGCGCCGCGCGCCGCGACGGGCGCGGCCGATTCCTATGTCCCCCGCGGCGTATCGCCGATCGCGCCGTCCCCGGCGAATTCCCGGATCAATCGATCGACGATGCGCCGCACGCCGTCCGCCGCGCCCGAAACGGCGCGGAGGACGTCCTCGTGGCGGACTTCCTCGGGCGCATCGGGCCTGGCGACATTCGCGATGATGGAAAGTCCAAGCACGCGCATGCCCAGGCTCGACGCGGCCAGCGCCTCGACGATCGTACTCATGCCCACGGCCGCCCCGCCGATCCGTCGAAACATCCGATATTCGGCCCGCGTTTCGTAGTTGGGTCCCGTGACGCCGACGTAGACGCCCTGGCGAACGGACACGTGCTCGACCCGCGCCGCCGCGAGCGCCGCCGCGATGAGCCGTTCATCGTAGACGGGCCCGTCGCGTCGCGGGCCGCCGGGTTCACCGATCCCGAATCCGTCGAGGCGCTGGTACCGCACATGGTCGCGGAGGATCATCACATCGCCGGAACGGAACGAGGGGTCGAGGCCACCGGCCGCGTTCGTCACGATCAGGAACTCGACGCCGAGCGCCCGCAGCACGCGTACGGGAAAGGCCAGCGCCGCCGCCGTATGGCCCTCGTACAAGTGGCATCTCCCCTGCAAGGCGACGGCCGGCAGCCCGCGGACATGCCCGCGAACAAGTCGACCGGCGTGGCCCAGCGCGGTGGTGCGCGCGAATCCCGGTATCCGCGCATAGTCGATCACGCGGCGGTCGGACCAGGAACCCACGACATCGGCAAGCCCGGAACCCAGGATGACTCCGAACCTCGGGACGGCCGTTCCACTCCCCCGAATCACATCGACGGCCCGCGCGACGTCGTCGGTGTCGGCATCCATCGGCTCACCGCCCCGCCTTCCATTCCCGCGGCCAACCGGTGATTCTCCCGGCCCGCTCACCATCCGCCCGCCAGTATCCCATTCACGAGAACGCGGAGTCTGGGTTCGGCCTCGTTCGCAGTCGCGATGATCTTGGGTACATCGGCCGGTTCGAGCGCGTCGGGCAAGCACATGTCGGTCACGATCGAAATGCCCAGGACCTTCATGCCGCAATGCACGGCGACGATCACCTCGGGAACGGTCGACATGCCGACGACATCCGCGCCGATCATGCGCAGGAATCGGTATTCGGCGCGCGTCTCCAGGTTCGGTCCGGAGACCGCGACGAATACGCCCTGGTGGCATACGAAGTCGTGCCGCCTCGCGATCGCCAGCGCGCGTTCGATCAGCGTTCGGTCATACGGCTCGCACATGTCGGGGAATCGCGGGCCAAGCCGATCGTCATTGATTCCGATGAGAGGGTTGTCTCCCAACAGGTTGATGTGGTCCTCGATCACCATCAGATCACCGGCTCGAAAATAGGGGTTCATCCCCCCGCAGGCGTTCGAAACGATGAGCAGTTCGGCGCCGAGCGCCTTGAAGACGCGAACGGGCAGCGTGATCCGTTTGAGCGGGTATCCCTCGTACCTGTGAAACCGGCCTTCCATGGCGACGATTGGCACACCCCGCAGCTTTCCGCACAGCAGACGTCCTCGATGGCTGATCGCCGTGCTTCTGGGGAAGTGCGGGATCTGTTCGTAGTCGATCGCCGCTTCCGCCTCGATCTCGTTCGCCAACCCGCCCAAACCGGTACCGAGAATGATCGCCGCGCGCGGCGCGCCGTTCCACTGCTCGCGAATAGAGGCGACGGATTCCTCGATCTGACGGTGGAGATCAAGCATGGCTACGATGTCTCCCGCATGGTGTGGTGTTTCGCGAGGATCATACCCGAGCCGACGCGGATTTGCGACCTCGCCGACCGCGAATTGCCGCGGGAGCGACGCCTATTCGTCCTTCGCCGCGTCGGCTTCCTCGAGCGCCTTGTCGGTGCTCAGCGGATCGACGCGGCGGCAGCATTCCGCGAGTTCGGCGACGATCGCGTCCAGTTCCCCGCGCCAGGTCTCCGCCGGCAGATCGGGTGGCGGCACCTGCTTGAATTCCGAGACCAGGAGCATGAGTCGGAGTATGTGTCGGAAGAGGATTCCCTCCTGTTTCTGGAATCCGCGGCTCGTGACGAATTTCTCGAAGTTGGCTCCGTATTCGAGCAGATGGCCGGCCGCCCAAACGGGTCGAACGACGACATCCGTCACGTCGGAGAAGTCGTATTGGAAGAGCAAGAGGAGTTTGTCGGCGAGCGTCAGGACTCGGGGCCGTTCCTCCGCGAACAAACCGCCTCCCGGGCGACCTCGCCGTTCGCCACTCGCCTCCTCGTCCTCCTCTTCGGTCGCGCCGAGCTCCGCCGCGGTCGCGAGCCCGAGTTGGAGCAGGAGCGGATCGATGCGTGTCATGGCGAGCGGGCCGGGCGGAAGCTCGTCGCGCGGAGGCACCCGGAGTTGCCTCGCGACCGACCCGGGGAATTCGAGCACGCTTTCCCAAGCGAGCAACCGTTCGGTTCGGTCGGCGATACCGAGCTGATTCGCGAGGAAGATCCCAAAGAGCGGATTGACGCCGCGGAGCAACAAGAGGAGGGGCAGCCGTTCGGTGGGTTTCGCGAACGCGGGGCGATACGGCGCGGCGGCCGGATCGGGAAGCTCGCCTTCCAACCGTTTCGGCGGCGCCGGTTCCAATTCGACATACGCGCCGCGGTGCAGGGTGAGCAGCATTCGGTCGAGTTGTTTCCGGCCGGCGTCGAGGGCTTTCGGTTCGAGGAGCCGTTTTCCCGCCAACGCGCGGACCCGCTCGATATCGGGATCGGCGTCGAGCATATGGGCGAGCAACCGCCAGGGGATCGCGCCGCGGCTCGCGAGCTTGCGCGGCGGCGCGGTCCGAAGGCGCTCGAAATGCGACGCCTCCCAGTATTGCTCGGTGGAGCGGCGTTTCGGCATCTTCTTCTTCATCGCCTTCTTCGCGCGGAGCAGGCCGGGATCCCGGGTGTCCTCCGGAATCCGGTCGTACTTGGCTTTCCACCGAAGCAACTTCACGTCGTCCTCGTGCGCGAGCGCGAAGACGAAACCGCGCGAGTCGAACTGAGGGCGGCCGGCTCGTCCGAACATCTGATGCGCGCTGCTCGGATCCAAAACCTTCTTGTCTCCCGGCGCGCCCTTGAGCAGGCTCGGCAGCACCACGCTCCGCGCGGGCAGGTTGATTCCGGCGGAGAGCGTCTCGGTGCAGACCGCCACCGAGAGCAGCTTCTTCGCGAAAAGATCCTCGACGATCCGGCGGTACTTCGGAAGCAGTCCCGCGTGATGCACGCCGACTCCCCGCTGAAGGATCTGCTTCAACTTGGGACCGGCGCCGGTCGACAGATCGTATCGCTTGAGCTCGTCCGAAAGCCGCCCTTGCCGCTCCTCGCTCACCAGCCGCTTGCCCTTCAACAGCTCGGCGACGCTCCAGCACTCCTCGCGATTGAAGCAGAAGACGAGCGCGGGCACGAGCTGCGACGACTCGTCTCCGACGGCCATCCGTTCGAGTTGTTCATCGAGCAGGAGGTCGTCGACCCATTGATAGGTCAACGGCACTTTGCGTTCGGTGCTCTCCACCAGTTCCAACCGCCGCCCGTGCCGATGACGCAGCCAATACACGAACTCGCGCGCATTGCCGACGGTGGCCGAAAGCAGGAGAAGGCGCACCTCGGTCGGAAGGAGGCCCAGCGTGAATTCCCAGACGATGCCCCGTTCGGGATCGTTGAAGTTATGGAATTCATCCATCACGACGGCCGCCGCGTCGCCGAATTCGAACGCCGAGGGGTGGAGGAGTCGGTTGAGCAGGATCTCGGCGACCACGACGAGTACCGGCGCGAGGGGATTCACCTTACGGTTGCCGGTGACGAGCCCGATGTCGTCCTCGGCGAAACCCCACTTTCGCGCCGACGCGCGGAGTTCGTCGAATTTCTGTTCCGTCAGCGCGATGAGGGGCGTTGTGTAGTAGAGCTGTTCGCGCGTGTGGAGCGACTCGAATACGGCCGCCTCGGCGATCAGTGTCTTACCCATTCCGGTCGGAGCGCAGACGAGAACGCCCTGCGCGGACGTGAACCACGCCAGCAGGGCTTCCTCCTGGACGGGGTACGGCGCGAACGGAAGCTGCTCGAAATAGCGCTGCGCCAGGTCGTCGCGAGTCAACTCCATGGAAGACCATCGGCTTTCAGCGCGGTCGGGATCGCGGAGGTCCGCGCGATGATCACGGGTCCGCGCGGCCGTCCCTTGCCGGTCCCGATTCCGCGCGTTCGAATACCACTCGCCCGCCGACGATCGTGCAATCCACGCGAACCGCCGGCAACGCGTCGTCGGGAATCGTCAGGATGTCTTGCGAGAGGATGACAAGATCGGCGAGTTTTCCCGGCGCAATCGAGCCTTTGATCGACTCCTCGAACGCCGCGTAGGCCGCATCCAGCGTGTACGAGCGCAACGCCTGACCACGCGTCATGGCCTGTTCGGGAAAGAACGCCTCGCCATTCGCCATCCGCCTCGTGACGCTCGCCGCGAACGACGCGAGCGGATCGACCCGCTCGACGGGCACATCCGTTCCGTTGACGATGACCGCTCCGGCGTCGAGCAACGCGCGCCAGGCGTAGGCGCCCTCCCGGGCGCGCCGCATGCCGAGCCGCCGCACGACGAAAGGTCCATCCGATGTCGCGTGAACGGCCTGCATCGAGGCGATGACGCCGAGCTTGGCGAAGCGGGGGATATCGTCGGGATGGACGTGCTGCGCATGTTCGACGCGCCAGCGCGGCGGAGGTCCCGAACCGGATCGGGACGCGGCCCGCTCGAAGAGATCGAGCACCTCGCGGTTCGCACGGTCTCCGATCGCGTGCACGCACAATTGACATTCGTGTTCGATCGCGATGGCCGCCGTGCGTTCGATCGTCTCGATCGGCGTCACGATGTTCCCGACGCTCGACGGCATGTCGTCGTACGGTTCCAGGAGCCATGCTCCGTGCGTCCCCAACGCGCCGTCGCTCATACGCTTGATCGCTCGGACGGTCAGTCGCTCGCCGCCGTATCCAACGCATCGGCAGCCGCCAAGGCGGGCGGCGAGCGCGTCGTTTCCTTCATTGAGCATCACCCAGAGTCGGATTCGCAATCGATCGCCGTCGATCATGCGGCGCATCGCGTCGATTTCGGCGAATGACGACCCCGCGTCCTGAAAACTGGTGACACCCTGTTCGAAACATGCCTCCTGCGCGAGTTCCATCGCCCGGATCGTGTCGGTCTCGCGTTCCGCATCCGATCGCCCCCGCAAGGCCCTCTCATGCGCGCGATGGATCGGCCCCATGGCATTCTCGCGGAAGACGCCCGTCGGTTCCCCGTCGGCCGTTCGCAGGATCTCGCCGCCGGCGGGATTCACCGAGTCCGTCGAAACGCCGGCGAGTTCCATCGCCCGCGCGTTCGCGAAGACCATATGTCCTGTCCCGTGGGTCAACAGCACGGGGTTTTTCGGCGTGAGCCCGCTCAACCGCGTATGGACCGGATATCCGTCGGTATGCTCGGCCGGCGCCTCGATCCACTTTCCCTGATGCCAGCCTCGTCCAACGATCCATTGGCCGGGCGCCGCGCCGCGCGCCGCCCGCTCGACCGCGCCCTCGATTTCCCTCCAGGTCCGCGCGGTCGAGAGATCGAGCATCATCCGCGATTCGCCGAAGCTCAAGAAGTGTCCGTGGCCCTCGATGAAGCCCGGAACAGCGCGACGCCCCTTCAGATCGATGCGCCGTGTCGCCGGACCCGCGGCGTGAAGGACCTCGTCGTCCGTGCCGACCCGCACAATGCGGCCCGCGCGGATCGCGACCGCCGACGCCTCGGGTTTCTCCGAGTCCATCGTCGCGATCCGACCTCCAACCACAATCAGATCCGCGGGTTCCTCGGCCATCGCACGCCAACCCGTGAGAATCAACAGGAGACCGTAACCGCGGCAAAGGCTCGTTCGCATGATCATCCACTTCGTGCCGATCGGATCGCCGCGTACCGGATCGCCGGACCTGTTTCGCGCCGTGCCGGCCGCCACACAGCCCATCGCGGTCAACCGCCGGCGACAGGAGGCAGGACGGTCAAAGCGTCTCCGTCGCGCAGCACGGTTCTCCGATCGTGGGTAAAGGCGCCGTTGACCGAGCAAACGTGCACGCTCGCCCCACCGATTCCCAGCGCTTCGAGCGCGTCGTCGATGGTGGCGCCGTCATCCATGGCCAATGGGCCGTCCGCCGGCGCCTTCGCCTTGAGGATGCCGACGAGCTGAACGTGAATCCGCATCGCGAGGCCGCCGGTTACGAGGGGCGCGTTCCGACATAGACGGCGTGGGCCGGCCCGACAGCGCTCGCGGGCTCGGCGCCGGCGGGCCGGTACGCGCGCGGTCGGCTGGGCGAGCCCAACAACGTTGTCTGGACAAGACGCTGGGGAACACCCGCGCCGATGAAGGCGCGCCGGATGTCGAACGGATTCTCCGACAGGTATCCTTTCCAGGGTCCGAGTTCCGCCTGCGTCTGCATAATGCCTTTGATCATGCCGACATCATTGAGCATACCCAGGTCGGCGGCCTTACCGACGAGGATCGCGCCGGTGATTCGATCGCCGGTCCACAGCAGTTTTCGATAGACGTGTCCCGCCGCGTTATCGATGACCATCGTCTCGGCCGCCGCGTCGTTCCATTCACCGAAGCTCATCATCTGCAGGCCATGGAGATCGACGACGTTCATCGCGAGGCTTCCGGGGTAACGAACATCTTGCCCGGCCATGTTCGCGCCGGCGACACGTCCATGATCGACGGCCGTCGGATGGATCGCATGCACCCGCCGCTCGCTCGAAAAGAGCACGGGCCCCTGCGCCGCGTCGCCGGCGGCATGGATTCCCGCGGCGCCCGTGCGCAAGTGATCGTCGACGAGGATCCCCTGATCGGTCGCGATCCCGGCTTCCTTCGCCAGATCGAAGTTGGCTCGAACGCCGACAGCCAGCACGACCAGATCGGCGGGGCACGACGCGCCGCTCGCGAGAACCACCTGCTTCGTTCCGTCCGGCTCGGCCTGGATCCCGCTCACCGATTCCCCCGTCCGCACCGTCACGCCCTCGCTCGTCACCCAGCTCGTCGCGAGCCGCGCGGCTCGGTCATCGAGCATGCGGGGGAGGATATGCGATTCACGCTCGATCACCGTCAATCGGCATCCGCGTTTTCGCAAGGCATTCAGGATGATGAATCCGATGAACCCGGCTCCGATCAGGACCACGCGGGGTTCTTGGATCTTCGCGAGGAGATCGATGGCCCGCCGCGCGTGATCGAGGGTCCACATCGGCTGCACGCCCGGCAGGTCGGCGCCGGGGATCGAGGGAATGATCGGCGAGGATCCGGTTGCGATCAGCAGTTGATCGAAGGCGATGCGGTTTCCGTCGTCGAGCGTCACGGATTTTCCGGCGGCGTCGATCGCCGCGACGCGGCGTCCGAACCGCGTTTCGACTCCAAGGGCCTGGAACGAAGCGGCGTCGCCGGTGAGCGTCGCGTCCCGCTCGATCTTGTTGGCGAGCCAATAGGGCATGGCCATGCGTGAATGCGCGGGCTCGTCGGATATCAGCGTGATCCGCGACGCGCCCTGATCCAACCGGCGGATCGTCTCGACGGCGTTCGTCGCGGCCGGACCGCCACCAATGATCACATGCGTCGGCATCTCGGTTTCCTCCCAACGCCTTCCCGGCGGCGTGCGGCGCGAATCGATGGCCGCGAACCACCGTGCGACGATTGGTTCCTAGAGGTTCGCAAGCCCCAATTCGGCAAGCTTCTCGGGCGAGGGCCGTCCCTCGTCGGAACTCCAGCCCCGGCTCGCGTAGTAGTCATTGAGCATCGGTTCGAGTCGGACGACGACGCCCTTCGACGGCCCCGACGTGTGGGGTTCCTCGAGCAATCGCTTGGGAAGATTGTCGTCGGCCCGCGAAAGGCCCGCGTTGAGATTCCAGAGCCGTTCGAGATTCCACGTCCGCTCGCCGATCTTCACGAAATCCTCGATCGTGAACGGGACGCCGGTCGCCGCCGCCGTGCAGGGAACGAGCGACTCGATCGGACCTCCCGCGAACGCGACGAACAGGCAGATGCCCGTGTTGTCATGCGCGGTCGACCGGTTCTGCTCGTTGATCACCCACGGCGCCTTGCCTTCGGTGGTATGCGGCGGAAAGACACCGCTGGTTTCGGCGCCGGGCGTCCAGGCTCGCAGATGGCAGGCGCCTCGATTGCACGTCGCATAGGCGACGCCCATTCCCTGGAAACCGCGTGGGTCGTACGCCGGGAACTCCTGCCCCTTGACACCCATGAACACCTCGGGGTGCCCGAACTTCTCGCCCATGCGTTTCGCGCCTTCGGCCAGTTCGTGACCGAATCCTTCGCGATACGCGGTCGCCTCGACCATCCGCACGAGCGCGTCGCCCGAACCGAACCGCAGAGGCAATTCGACCTGATCGTCGGCGAGAACGCCCTTTTCGTAGAGTTCCATGGCGGCGGCGAGCGTCGACCCCATGGAGATCGGGTCCATGCCGAGATCATTGCAGAGCCAATTCGCCTTGAGGACGGCGTCGAGATCGCCGACGCCCGTATCGGCGCCGAGCGCCCAGGCGTTTTCGTATTCGGGGCCTTCGCCCGCGACGCGCCAGTTGCGGGGGTGCGTGTTCACGAGGAATTTGTTCCAGGCGTCGCCGAGATAGGTCACGCGTCCGCAGGCGATCGTGCATCCGAAACAGGCCTTGTTCCGGTACATGCGCGTGTCGCGGATCGAATTGCCGTTCAGGTTCGCGTAGTGTTCGAATTGGCCTTGTTGGAAGTTGCGGGTCGGCAGTCCGCCCCACGCCTGGGTCATGTCGATCGTCGCGGCCGTGCCGAGCTCGCCGAATGCGTGGCACGACGGATTCTCGTTCATCTGCCGCCGCAATTGCCACACGGCGCGGAGGAACGACTCGGGGTCCGCGATCGGAATGCCCTGCGTGCCGCGTACGGCGATCGCCTTGAGGTTCTTGGAGCCCATGACGGCGCCGACGCCGCTGCGCCCGGCCGCCCGGTGCTTGTCGTTCATGATGCAGGCGAACCGGACGAGATTCTCGCCCGCCGGTCCGATGCCGGCGATCCGCAGATTCGGCAAACCGGTCTCGCGCCGCAGGCCGTCCTCGGTCTCGAACACGCCGCAGCCCCAATACCGTGTCGCGTCCCGCACTTCGGCGTGATCGTCGTAAACGAAGAGATAGGAGGGCTTGGGAGCGCGGCCTTCGATCAGGACGAGGTCGTAGCCGGCGAATCGCAGCTCGGGCCCCCACGCGCCGCCCGAGTTCGACGTCGTGATCGCATTGGTCAACGCGCCCTTCGTGACGACCATGTACCGCGCGCTCGACGGAACCGATGTCCCGGTGAGCGGTCCCGTCGCGAAGATCAGTTTGTTCTCGGGCGAAAGCGGATCGACCGTGGGATCGAGTTCCTCGAAGAGATAGCGCGCGGCGAGTCCTCGGCCGCCGACATACTCCCGCAGCCATGCGTCGGGGATCGGCTCGGAAGCGCATTTCCCGGTCGTCAGATTCACGCGAAGCAGTTTTCCGGTCCATCCCGCCATCGTCCGGCTCCTCAGTTGGAATGCGCGTCGGCGAATCGACGCTGAACGAGATCCGACCAGGGTTCGAACCAGCCGCCGCGGCTCGGCTGCTCTATCGAAACGAGCGCCGCCGTCGGGCAAGTCACAACGCACGCCGGAGCGCCGCCGCACAGGTTGCACTTCGCGGCCGTTCCCGTTTCGGGCGTCGTGAAGATGGTTCCGAATGGGCAGGCGATCGTGCAGAGATGGCATCCGATGCAGAGCCGTTCGACGACGATCTTCGCTCCGGTCCTCGCGTCGATTGTGATCGCGTTCACGGGGCATGCCGTCATGCACCACGCCTCGTCGCATTGCGTGCACGCGTACGGCGCGTAACTCGCCTCCTCATCAAACACGTGAACGCGGATCAGACTGCGGGACGGACGGAATGTGCCGGTCTGCACCCAGGAACAGGCGAGTTCGCACTGCATGCAGCTCGTGCACTTCTCGGGGATGACCTCGAACATCGTTGACATGATTTGGGTCCACCGAACGAAAAAGCCCATAGACCGCTCGGGCCGACAACCGGCCCGGCGCGGACGGCGACCGACCTTCGACGAGAAGATACCAAAGCGTACCGATGAAAACCAGTCGCGTCATGCCGGCGCTTCGCGCCGATCCGGGCGGACCGCGCGCGGCTATTTCCCCGAGTCGGCTTTGCCCTTGACCGCACCCGGCTTGGCGGAACCCGCCTTGTCCGCCTCGGGGTTCTTGTCCGCCTCGGGGTTCTTGTCCGCCTCGGGCTTGGGCGCGTCGGGCTTGGGCGCGTCGGAGCTGTCCGCGTCGGGCTTGGGCGAACCGGGCTTGGCGTCGGGCGAATCGGGCACGCCGATCGGGAAGAACGTCGTGGCGCGGCGGAACGCGACGGGGTCGATCTCTTCAAGTTCCTTCAGACGGTCCTGGGCCTCGGGCAGAGGGCATGCGCGCAGGTAATTGATGACGGGCACCCGCACCCAGCTTGTCTTTTCGTCCGCGTCCTTGAAGAGCTTGACGAGTCGCGGCATCGATTGCCAGTCCTCCCATCGGGCCAAGTCGGGGATGACCAGATCGGCGAGTTTCGGGCGTTCGAGCATGATCCGGAAGCCTTCGAGCACGCGTTCCTTCGCGATGACTCCGCCATCCGTCCCATGGAATCGCAAGGCCATGATCGCGGCGTAGGTGTCGGCGTATTCCGCCTCCTCGTTGCGAAGGAAGAGGTCCTCAACGAGCTTCATTCCGTCGGCGCCCTTCAGCGTGAGATAACATCCGATGAGCGCGTCGAGTCCCGCTTTTTGTTTGCGGTCGGTCGACGCGAGCATCTCCTCGATCAGGGGGAGTTCGTCCTTGCCTCCGCAAACGCCGAGCATCGTGAGGTAGAGCCTCCGGCGGCTCGCGGGCACATCCGGGTTGCGGATCCATCCGACCAGTTGGGCGCGGTCCATCTTGTCGTTCAGACGTTTGACCGCATCGTAGGGAGCCCGGGCGAATTCGTCGTACGAGTCGCGCGCGAGCAGCTCGTCCTGATCCTCCAGATGCCGGATGAAGAACTCGAGCCGGGTCGCGTACGACTCGGGCGACTTCGCGTAGTCGCGGGGCATCTTCGCGACATGGAGCAAATAGTCGCGGGCGCGGGGGGTGAGCGTGAGCGGCGTGGACCAGACCAGATTCGGCGGATCGACGGCGGTCAGCATGAAGAGCGAGCCGGGCTTCGCGCCGCCGAAGTAGATCGCCTGGACCTGAGTGACGCCCTTCAAATGGGTCTCGCCTTTCAAAACGTCCTGAACGTCGAACGTCGCCTTCGGCAATTCGTCCGACTTGGTCAGCGCCGCGTCGTTCGCGGGCGGCGCTTCGACCAGCTTCGCGACGACGGCCACCTCCATCGCGTCGATTTCCTCGGTGAACGTCTGCGCCACCGCGCTGCAGAACGGACAGGCGGCCGCCTCACGCGCGGCCGACTCGGCGAAACCCGTCAGCGGGATGGCCGGCGCAATCAGGACGGCGATCCAAATCAGTCGTCGCGACATGTCGTGATCCTCCTTCGGCGTTAGGGGACAGCCGCCCCACCTCGCCGTATTATGCCCGAAAAATTTCACTTTCCAAGCGATTCCGCCACATCCGCTCGATAGGCCGCGACGGCGGGGAGGATTCCCACGCCGATCGCGAGGACCACGAGCAGCGGGATCAACAGGAGTTCCGGCCAGACCAGGATCTCGTGCCGGGGCTCCAATCCGATGAACTCGTACGGATTGACCGGAGGAGCCAAACTCCAAAACCCGATCGCCACACCCGTCCGCTCCTCGATCACCGAACTCGCCGTCCAGTTGAGTCCGTGACCGATGAGCCAGCCCATCGCGCCGCCGCCGAGCGAGAGAATGCACGACTCGGACAGGATGATCAACATCACCGTCACGCGGCTCGCGCCGAGCGCGCGCATGACGGCGATTTCATGGCGGCGTTCGGACATCGAGTTATAGATGCTGACAAGGATGCTCACGCCCGAAACGCAGATGATCATGACGGTCAACAGGAGCAGCAGGCGCTGGACGGGCGTCACGATCAGGTCGAGCAGGTTGTAGATCTCGGCGATCGGCTGGACGACCATCGCCTTGTCCCCCTCGTTGATGACATTCTGCAGGCCGGCGGCGACGAACGGGTTCACGGTCCGCACAAGAACGGCGGTCACTTCGCGCTGTTCGAGGGGAAGCGGGCGCAGGGCGAGCCGCGCGTCGGGCGACTCGGGGCGTGCCTCCGCCGACCGGGAATCGGTCCCGGCCCCCGATCCCCCCGACCCGCTCGGCGCGCCCGCGTCCGTACCGTCCTCGTCGCCCGCGTCGGCGACCGGTTTCGCGTGGTCGGCCATGAGGAGGAACCCCTCCATGTTCACGAAGACGGCTCGATCGTTCGGCGTCCCCGTGGGTTTGAGCACGCCCACGACGCGGAACGCGTTTTCGTGCGAGTGGCCTTCGGGATCGCCGTGTGCCGGATTCACGTCATCCCCGACGCGCACCTTCCGTTCCCGCGCGACGGTCGCTCCGACGACCGCCTCGAAATACCCGTTCTCGGGCGTCCATTCGCGGAAATTGCGGCCTTCCTCGAACACGACCGGACGGCCGTATTCCGGCAATACGTCGAACATGTCCGGCGTCGTGCCGACAACCCGGAACGGTCCAAAATAGTCTCCCATGCACAGCGGGATGACGAACGCGACGTAATTCGCGAATCGCCCGTCGCGGCCCATGTCGCACGGGCGAAGGGCGTGGCCTTTCAGGGCGTCAAGCGAGGCTCGGTGCCAGGGACCGATCGGGCCGATCGCGCACGCCGAAGCCAGTTCGGCCGCCCTCCACGCCGCCTCGTGCGCCTGGTAGGCGTACGATTCGCGGATCCGTTCGTCGCGAGTCTCTTGGTCGAAGAACTCCAGGTAGAACGGATAGGAGATGTTCTCGACCGGTTTGCTGAGATAGTAGACGGAGTTCAAGGTGAGCTGGAGATTGCCGCCCTTCGCGCCGACAATCATGTTGTAGCCGAGCGTCGCGTTGTTGCGGAATTGGGCCGTCACGACGCCATGGATCGTCACGACGGCCACGACGAGCGTGACGCCGAGCGCCATCGAGAACGCGGTGAGCAGCGACGGGAGGCGGCGTTGGCGGACGCTTCGCCACGCGATCTTCCAGATGTTCATGACGCGGCCGGTCCTTTCGCAATCCGGTTGATTTCCTCGAGCCGCTCGATCCGCTCGAACCGCCGCGCGACGTCCATCGCGTGCGTCACCATGATCAGCGCGATCGATTCCTCGGCGCACGTCTCATGGATCAAGTCGAGGATCCGGTCCTGATTCGCGGGATCCACGTTCGCCGTCGGCTCGTCGGCGAGCAGCAGCCGGGGTTGGTTGGCGAGCGCGCGGGCGACGGCCACCCGCTGCTGTTCGCCCACCGAGAGGGCTCGCGGCTTGTGGTGGGCCCGATCGGAAAGGCCGACCCGTTCGAGCAGGGCCCGCGCGCGGCGCGGGTTCAGCCGGCCGCGCGCGAACGTCATGCCGAGCAGGACGTTTTCAAGGGCCGTGAACGCCGGGAGCAGATTGAAGGTCTGGAATACATAGCCGATCTTCGCCGCGCGGATCCGGTCGCGGCCCTGCTCCGACAGTCGAGTCAAGTCGATGCCGTCCAAGGCGACTCGGCCACCGCTCGGCGACCGCAAGCCGGCGATGATGTGGAGCAGGGTCGTCTTTCCACACCCGCTCCGGCCGATCAAGGCCATGCGTTCCCCCTCGTTCAGCGCGAACCGGGGCACGTCGAGGATCGGCAGTCGGCGTCCGCCAGGCTCGGGATAGTGTTTTGTGAGTTCTTCGATTTCGAGCAGCATGGGATTCGGGGTCCTCGACGGGGAAGATCGCGGCCCTAGCGATCGCGGCGGTAGGCGCGGGCCAGCTCCCGCTTTGTCTCGGATTTCTTCAGGACCTCGCGCTTGTCGTGCAACTTTCGGCCTCGGCAAAGGCCGAGCACGACTTTCGCGCGCCCCTGCGCGTTGAAATACATCCGGAGCGGAATCAGCGTGAGCCCCTTATCGTGGGCTTGGCCCGCGAACTTGCGGATTTCGCCCCGGTGCAGCAGCAGTTTCCTGGGCCGTTTCGGCTCGTGGTTCCAAAACGTCGCCTGCCGGTATTCGGCGATGTCGCTTCCGATCAGCCAGACCTCGCCGCTCCGTACGCGGGCGTACGATTCGTCGAGCGACACTTTGCCGTCCCGCGCGCTCTTGACTTCGCTGCCGAGCAGGGCGATGCCGCATTCGAGCGAATCAAGCACCTCGAATCGATGCCTCGCTTTGCGGTTCTCCGCGATGATCTTCGTCGCGCCGAGCGGATCGGAACCGGTGGACCGGGACGACGCGGCCTTCTTCTTGTTCTTGGCCATACGACGAGTTTAGAAGGAACGGTCGCGGGCGGACAATGGGTGCCGGGCGTTTGGCGGGCTCGCGACGATCCACTTCCCGCCTTGCCTTCGGAGGGGATCGCGGCATCGGACGATCCGCCCGGGAGCCCGGCAGTCCGGGTCAAGACGCCGTTCGGGCATGCTACACTGGGACCGCCGGTACAGCCGCGGAGGGCTCGATCGATCGGGCGCGTCCGAGGCCGTTCATTCGCGCCGTCGGCGCGGCGTGTCCAGAACCACACGATCCACGAATACGCCCCCCTGCCTTTCCGAGGAGCCGCTATGATGACACGCGCTCTCGCGCGCGGGCCGCGCCGCCTTCACCGCGTCGCCTGGTTCGCCGCCCTATCGCTGACCGTTTCGGGAACCGCTCGGCCATCAGCGTTCGCGGAGGACTGGCCGCAATGGCTGGGCGCCTCGCGCGACGCGGTGTGGCATGAGGACGGGATCCTCGAGTCGTTCCCCGAAGGCGGCCCGCGCGTCGTGTGGCGCGCGCCGATCGCCGGTGGATACGCCGGTCCCGCCGTCGCGGGCAATCGCGTCTACGTCACCGATTTCCTCGCCGAAGGTGATAAGGCCAACAACCCCGGGCGCCGCAACGAACTCAAAGGCGTCGAACGGATCTGGTGTTTCGATGCCACGACGGGGGCCGTCGTGTGGAAGCACGAATATCCGAGCTCCTACGCGATTTCCTATCCGGCGGGCCCGCGCGCCACGCCCGCCGTCCGCGACGGACGCGTCTATTCGCTCGGCGCGGAAGGCATGCTGCTCTGCCTCGACGCCGAACAGGGAAAGGCGCTCTGGTCGCACGACCTGAAAGCCGAATACCATGTCGAAACGCCGATGTGGGGCTTCACCGGCCATCCGCTGTGCGATGAGGAACGGTTGTATTGCCTTGTCGGCGGCGAGGGATCCGTGGCCGTGGCCTTCGACAAGACGACGGGCAAGGAAGTCTGGCGCGCCCTCTCGGCGAAAGAACCCGGCTACTGCCCGCCCACGCTGATCGAGGCGGGCCGCACGACGCAGTTGGTCATCTGGCATCCCGAATCGATCAACGGCCTGAACCCGAAGACGGGCGAGTCCTATTGGTCGATTCCCCTCCAGCCGCAATACGGCATGTCGATCATGGCGCCCCGCGCGTCGGGCGACCTCCTGTTCGCGGGCGGCATTGGCAACCAGTCGCTCCTGTTGCGGCTCGCCAAAGATAAGCCGGCCGCCGAGGAAGTTTGGCGAGGTACCCCCAAGACGTCGGTCTATCCGGTCTGCGCGACGCCGTTCATCGAGGGCGACGTCATCTACGGCAGTTGCCAGCAAGGCCAGTTCCGCGCGGTTCGGCTCGCGACGGGCGAGCGGCTTTGGGAGTCGTTCGCGCCGACGACCGGAAAAGACCGGGCGAGCTCCGCGTGCGCGTTCGTCGTCAAGAACGGGGACCGCTTCTTCCTGATGAGCGAAACGGGGGAACTGATCCTGGCGGAATTGTCGAGCGCGGGGTACAAGGAAATAGGTCGAGCGAAGCTGCTCGAACCGACGCACGAGGCGTTCGGGCGCAGTGTGTTGTGGAGCCATCCGGCGTTCGCGCGGCGCTGCGTGTTCGCGCGGAACGATAAGGAACTGGTTTGTGTTTCGCTCGCGAGCGAATAAGGGAGCCTATCGTGTCGATTGACCGACATCGCCGCGCTGCGCGGACTTCTTGGTTTTGGTCCGTGCCCGCGCTCCTGGCCGTTCTCGGACGCGGCGCGGCCGCAGCGGATCCTTGGTTGGTTTTCGAAGGGACCGAAGGACCCGGATCGGGAAAACATGTCGTTCTGATCAGCGGCGACGAGGAGTACCGGTCGGAAGAGGCGCTGCCCCAACTCGGCAAGATCCTCGCCAAACGGCACGGATTCCGATGCACGGTCCTGTTCGCCATCGATCCGGATACGGGCGTCATCAACCCCGACCGGAACGACAACATTCCCGGCCTCGAAGCGCTGGCCCGCGCCGACTTGATGATCATCGCGACGCGGTTCCGCAACCTGCCGGACGAACAGATGCGGCACATCGCGGAATATGTCGAATCGGGACGACCCGTGATCGGCATGCGGACGGCGACGCACGCATTCCAGTTGGCGGACGGGTCGCACTACGCGCGCTATTCGTGGCGAAACGCCGAATGGGACGGCGGGTTCGGACGCCAAGTGCTGGGCGAGACGTGGATCAGCCATCACGGCCAGCACGGGCGTCAGAGCACGCGCGGCCTCATCGCGCGCGGCGCGGCCGATCATCCGATCGCGAAAGGACTCCGCGATGGAGATGTCTGGGGTCCCACGGACGTCTACGGCGTCCGTCTCCCGCTGCCCGGCGACAGCCGCCCGATCCTCCTCGGCGAAGTCGTCGAAGGCATGCGTTCGACCGATCGCCGGCTGGAAGGCGAGAAGAACGACCCGATGATGCCGATCGCGTGGGTCAAGACCTACGCGAGCCCGTCGGGAAAGACGGCGCGCGTGTTCACGACGACCCTGGGCGCGTCGCAGGACCTTCAAAGCGCCGGCGTGCGGAGAATGCTCGTGAACGCCGCCTACTGGGCCGTCGGCCTGGAATCGCGAATCACCGATACGCTCGATGTCGAACTGGTCGGCGCATATGACCCCACGCCGTTCGGATTCAAAGGTTATCGCAAGGGGCTCAAACCGATGGAATCGACGCGCGATCGATGAGTCTCCCCGGGCGACTCGGCCGCGGAACCGTCACATCCCACCGGGTCACTTGCGGTGGTCTTCGGCTGGTAGCGGGCAACCCGAACGCGGCCCGTAGTCTCGCGGCTCGTCGCCCAACTCGTGCGCACCAAGGTCTGGTGCCCGACCGCGAAAACCGTCGCTGAAGTTCGGCACGATGACTCCCCGATCCACTGCGTCGGAGTCGGCGTCGAGGCGGAAATCCAGGCTGGCGGCCTGGTATTCCCCCTCGGGTGACGTTGGGGGCACCAATCCCTGAGCGAAGCACGTTGCGGGCGTCACAATCACCGCCCCGACCCCACTATAAAGCGGGCCTCCGGCGCGGGAACTGAGAACGCTCTGAATTGTCGTCCCATTCCACCCTGCAAACGGCCCGGTGAATCCGCCGTACCCATCGCCGTCGAAATCGCAGCGTGTCATGCGCCCGCTGGTATCCAGTCCAATGTGCCCAGAGCCCAGGAACAGGTTATTCCGCGTCCACACATCGGTGACTGTCTCCCGACCAGGTTGAATGGGCCACGGCGAACCTGCGCGAAGACACGTGTTATGAATGACAAACACGCCGCAGGTGTGGTTGTGGAGCTTGAATGGCGAGTAGGTGGCGTTGTAGATCAGGTTGCGGAAGAAATAGAGCGGTCCACCCTGGGCTGGCTGCGCGGAAACGCCGTGCGCCGCGTTAACGATGCGATTGCGGAATACCCGAACATTCGTCTCGGCGTAGTCAGTTTCAATTCCATCGTCGGTGCAGGCGTGGATGTCGTTGTGGTGGATGTCCGAGGCCGACAGATTACCGTAGCCCGTGCCGTGAATGCCGTCACCCAGGTGCTCAAATCGGTTGTAACAGATCTCGTGGCCGGCGCCGCTCACACAGATTCCCGCATACTCCTCGATGCCTTTGGTGCGTGGCCAAACGGTCGGTCCAGAGAACACGTTGTCGCTGAAGAAGTGGCCTTGTGACTTGCAATAACCGCCATTGTGGCCGACGATGCCCTTGGTCATCTTCTGGAATCGGCAGCGCCGGACAACGAGGTGGCTCGATTCGTGGGCCACGATGAGATACTCCCGTCCCTGGAGCGTGAGGTTCTCCAGCCAGATGTTCCTCCTGCCATTGGCACTGATGAGTCGGCCTTGGTTCTCGCCGTCGCCGCCGCCGTCCAGCACCGCCGCGCCGTCGCCTGCCGCTCGGAAAACGATCGGCCGCCGTTCCGTGCCGGATGTCACAAGTTCCAGTGTGCCGCCTACACGATAAACGCCGCCGTGCAACAGGAACAGATCGCCCGCGGCGGCCGCCGCAAACGCGGTTTCCAGTCCTCGAAACGGGTCGGGGCCTTCACCCGTGCCGCCACCGTTTCCCGGCACCACATGGCGAATCCGCATGCCCTCGGGCTCAAGGGGCTCGGAACGGGTGCGGAGTAATACCGTCTCTTCAAGACCGCCGCCATCCGGATCCTTCAAAGTCAGACGCGCCTCGTACTCGGTATCCGGCGCGAGGTCCACGATGCTCCCGGCGAAAAGGCGGCCACCCGCGATGCGATCCGGTGGTAGACTGCCATTGTCAAAGGCCCAGAGTGCGCGCTGTTCAGGTGTGGCTTGCGCGAGTGTGCGAAAGAGCGGCAGGTCTCGTTTCCAAGTCGCCTCGCCTTTCTTCCGATGCTGGACCTCAACTACACAGTTCCCGTTCGCGTCGCCCAGCACTGGCCACCGCACCGACAGACAGTGCATCGTCGCTGGCTCGACTTGGATTTCTTCCGGTCGAGCGGCGTTCTCCGACGAGGGAGTTCGAGACGACTCCAGCCGCAACGCCCACACGGTCGGCTGTGGGCCGGTGACAAGCAATAGACGCCGGTGTATCCCGTCGTATTCGAGGTTGTAGTTCATCCCGCAGGCGAATGGCAGCGTCGCGCCGGACACCTGGGTCCAGGTGTCCTGAGGCACATCGTAGAGCCACGTCTCCGTCTGTTCGTGTTTCCCGTCAACTCGGTCCACCAAGACCACGGTCTTGCCAACGTCAGGGCAAAACTCCATGGGATTATGCTGGTCTGGTGGCGGACGAAGCCCGGCCGTGGGCATGAGTCGGTATTCGCCGGTGGCGGGGAAGTAGGCGGCAATGTCGTTGCGGTCCTCGTTGGAACCGAAGACCACCACCGCCTTGTTCTTGCGATCGTATGCGCAGTTGGTGTGCCAGCCGAAGAAGCCCTTCAGTGTGGCCTTCCGCCACGCACGCGGCTCGCCCGCGAGCTCGTAGATGCCATCCGGCAAGACGCCGACCACGACCTGGCGATCGCAGTCGTATGTGGCGCAGTAGGGAAAACAATTAATGCCGTCGCCAGCCAGCGGCATCCACTGTTTCGCGGCGAATCGGTAGACCCATGTTGGTTTGCGGCGGACTCTAGGCCAGAGGTCTCGGAACAGTCCAGTGAACCGGCCGGGCACAAGATGGTCGTCGAAGATGGGAGCGATCAACTCGTCGCGCGCGGAGTCATAGACCACCGCGCCGAAGGTGTGCATCGCCCAAGGATGCTCTCCCATCGGGCCCGCCACCCCAATTCCCCGTTCATTGACCGAATACGTCTTGAAGTCGTCGTCGCTGTACGGCTGACTCCAAGTGGTGGTCGTCGTATCGAAGAACCGCGGACTGTTGTGCCAATCCTTCCCATGGGTATCGCTGCCAAACAGCACGATCTGGCCACGTTTGCTGTCGAAGCAACTGCCACCGTGCTCCTGGCGTTGGAACCGATCGGGAGAGTTCGCGTTGATCTCATGGAGTTTGATCCAGCGGTTCGACGGAAACGCATTCGCGCCGAGGACCGTGCCGTGCCGATCGTAGACCGCGGTCTCAGCCGCCAAGGCGATCGCGTTCGGGTAGGCCAGAAGCCAAGCAACAAGGAGAACGGGTCCGAATCTCATGGTTCGATACTCTGTCAATCCTGTCTTAGCCAAGGGGCAAGAACGACGTTCGGTCGTTTCCGATCAAGATATTTGGCCACCCGGTCGCGAGCGTCGGGCGCCTCGTCGATCGCCGTATCCTTGAATCCCAGCCATTCCACGGTCTGCGCGCCGAGGATCGCTTTGGTCTTGGCGGCAATGATCTCGCCGCCGCTGTCCATGTTGGCGATTATGACGTCATGGCCTGGGCGGACAAGGAGGTCCACGACGCCGCCACCGGCGAACTCCGCGTCGTCGGTGTGTGGCGACATCACCACGAACCGCAGTCTCCGCGACTCCGTTCCCGAAGGCCCCTCGCCGGAAACCGTCGCTGCGGTCCAGGCCAGGACCAGCCCCGTAACCGCCAGCAGGCGCAGACCTCGAATTGCATCGATCATGCTCGCTTCTCCAAGTCAGATGTTGATGCCTGTGATTCGCGGCAATGCCATTTCGCCCGGGCGATTGACTTTCGGGGGCATGCGAAGTCAACGTTCGACCAACGGTTCCGGCGCCCACACCGGCCGATGCCGGGGCAGCATCGCGCGGAAGTCACCGAGATTGTAGGGCCCGATGTAGGGCTGGCCCAAATCAACTTCGGCTACGACGACCGTACCCCACTTTTCCGCCTGAGCAATGGGATTACCGGTCCGGTCGAAGACCGCCGAGGTCATCCAGCCATGTTTCGGTTCCATGAAGGTGCTGCTCACGAGGTAGATGTGATTCTCGCACGCACGCGCCTGGGCCAGAAGTGGATTGCACCCCCATACCGGCCAGGCAATGACCTCCGCCCCGCGGTTCGACAGTTCGCGCGCGACCTCGGGGAAAAACCCGTCGTAGCAGATCATCAGGCCCACTCTGCCGAACTTCGTCTCGAACACTGGGTAGTCACCGCCCGGCGCGGTGCCTGCCTCGACCTCGGCGGGCGGGAGACACACCTTGCGGTACTTACCGATCAGTCTGCCGTCCGGCCCAATCAGAACGGCCGCGTTGTAGACCAGATGCCCATCCCGTTCGTACAGACTCAAAGCGATATGCAGGCAGTTCTTCTTGGCGAGTGTCCCGAAGTAGTCGGTCGTCGCTCCGGGGATGGCCTCGGCGATTTCGTGCATCTTCCGGGCCACGCCCGCCGAAGGCACCGTTTCGCCGAGAACGACGAGATCGGCCTTCTGATTCGCCGCCTCCGCGAGCAGCGGCGCGTACTCTTCGCAGTTCTGCCGCGGCGATTTGCCCGATGGTCGGTAATGAATGGTGGCGAGCCGAACCTTGCGAGGAGGCGGAGGCGCCGTCTTCTGGAATTGGACCTCGCTCCACTCGATCCGTCCATTGGGAGCCCATTGCAGGTGCAATTCAAGCACGGCTCGCGCAGCCTTGGGCGGCGCGCGATAGACGCCACAAACAGTCGTCCAACCTTGCGCATCGGTCGGCCCATCCGCGGGAAACTCGGGTTCGGCGCTGGGCACGTGGCCCCATTCCTTCACCTGTTGCTCTGGAACGTCGGCGGACACCATGTGTCCCGCTTCGTCCTGCCATCGCACTCGCACCAGCGCGCTGCGGCGCGGAACGCGAACGTCGCGTGTCTTGCGGATCGCGCAGAACCGGTAGAATTCGCCGCCGCTGACCGCGAATGACTTCTGAAACCACCCGTCCAGTCCGTTGCGATGGTCGTGTGTAATGACCAGGCTTCCCGAGCGTTTCGGCCCGCTCCCCGGCTCGAACGAAAACGCCGGGCGAATCTCCTCGCGCGGCGCGACGGCTTGCCAGCCATCGGGCAGTGGCGTTGCACCGCGAGCAAATGCGACCATACTGAAGCCGGCCAGCGTTACAAGGACAGTTCGTTTCATGGTTGAGTTCGCTTTCACGGAAAGACGCCATCTGTTGAGTTCGACGCCCTCACAACGTTGCGTCGTTTCTCCGCCAACTCGAACATCCGACCGGTAGGCTAGGCGGCACCACAACACAATAACGTTTACAGAATGCCTGTGTCATTTCCTTGGGTGGATTTCGTAATTCCATTCGCCGTGGAACGTGCTGGGCTTGATGGCGATCTCATCGAATTCCCGGTCCGTCACCTTGCGCCCTTTAGAGTAGGTCTTGGCGTAGCTGTCCATTCTACGGCGCCGTCAGGAAGACCTGGCGCCCGATGGCCGCGTTCGGCGATAATCTCGAGGGGGGGGCCTTCGTGCTCGTGCTCGTGCTCGAATGGAGAGGGGGCGATGATGGAACCAAGCGCCGCGAAG
>Ga0194120_10000684_pt1 | contig 63725 bp, 51 predicted proteins | sample TA2MahCa65mmetaG_FD_148642 | JGI IMG/M metagenome (GOLD analysis project Ga0194120, IMG submission 148642) | Freshwater microbial communities from Lake Tanganyika, Tanzania - TA2015019 Mahale Deep Cast 65m | ecosystem: Environmental > Aquatic > Freshwater > Lake | place: Tanzania: Lake... | reverse complement strand
CACCGAGTTGCAGATTGTCGAGCACGAGCTGCCAGTTTTCGGCATCCGCCTGATTCGCCGCGACCTTCAACTGCCCAATCTGAAAGTCCCCCTTCGACTTCGTCGCGCCATGACACTCGGCGCAATAGCGATTGAGAAACGCCGTGACTCGCGAATCGACTTCGCCGGCCATCACGCATCGCGCACCGCCAACGCGGACCGCGACAACCGCAACAACGAGCAAACAAAATGAAGAACGAATCATGAGTCTCTCAATCCTGCGATGTGTCAGTGTTGGCTTTCGCTCCGCGAAAGCACGCTGCCGGGCAATGCGGCGTCGACGCGTCTCGGAAGCGTGCTTTCGCGGAGCGAAAGCCGACACTCGCATTGCCAGTCCGACTGAATGATGCTACCGTGGCTAAGCCACCGCATCAAGCCCCTGAGAAAGTCTTGCCAACATGGATACGTCCTTGGTCCGCAGTCCTGTCTACCAGCAGCTCAATCAGCGACTCCGATCGGCGCTGGCGGCGGAATATCGCTCGGGGGACCAGTTCCTTACCGAACGCGAAGTCGCCGAAAAGTTTCAAGTCAGCCGTGCGACGGCCAACAAGTCGCTCGCCAGTCTTGTTTCCGAAGGCATCCTCGAATTCCGCAAGGGGCTTGGCACATTCGTCCGTCGCGACGTGATTGACTACGACGTCCGATCGCTCGTGAGCTTCACCGAGAAGGCTCGCGCCGCCGGCAAGAAACCGAGCACCGAGTTGATCACGTTCGGCAAGCTCACGGCCGTTGAAGTAGACGAGTCATTACACGCGGCCTTAGGCGTCGAGCCGACGGACGAATTATGGGAACTCGATCGCATCCGCAGGGCGGACGGTGTGCCCGTGATTCTGGAGCATCGCTACATCGTGCAGCGGCACTGTCCGAAGCTGACGAAGTCGCAAGTCGAAGGCTCGCTTTACCGCACCTGGACCGAGTCGCACGGCCTGAAGATCGGCGGCGCGAACGACGTGATCCGCGCGGTACTGCTGACATCGAGCGATGCCAAACACCTTCAGACCACGGCGAAGTCACCGGCGTTAGAAGTTGTCTCGATCGGCTACCTCGAAAACGGCTCGCCGCTGTGGTGGGAGCGGACGCTCTACCGCGGCGACCAGTACGAGTTCCACAGCCGCCTCGGCCCCATACAATCCGCCACTCCCGCTCAAGGCAAACTGCGATGACGGAGCCCGGTTTCACGACGCCTGGCCAGCGCACGAGGCACGGCACACGGATGCCGCCTTCGTAATGCGAGCCTTTGCCCGCGCGGACCGGCGCGTTGCGAAACTCCTGACGATCGAGTTGCAGTGCATCGCCGGGCTTGGTGGCGGACTTCGGGTTGAAGGCTTCGTAAACGCCGCGGTTGTCGCTGAGAAAAATCACGATCGTGTTCTCCCGTTGCCCAAGACGGTCGAGGCCGCGGAGCAGTTGGCCGATGGATTGATCAAGCGTCTCGATGGCGGCGAGGTAGCTCGCGTTGTGGAGGCCGGTTTCGGGCGCGCCCTTGGCTCGATGCTTCGCCACAGTTTCCTCCGGGGCGACGACGGGTCCATGAATCGTGTGGTGCGCGAGGTAAGCGAACCACGGTTGCTCGCGATGCTTCTCGATGAACGCCAGCGTTTGCTCCGTGAGCCAGCTCACGCCTTTGTCGCCGGGCTGGTCGTAGTTTGGTTTGGGCGGTGCGGGCGCGAAGTCGAACCCGTAGTGCTCCGCGGCGTCCTGCTTGAGCGCGATGTAGCTGCCATCGCGCGCGTCGGTGAGATGCCATTTGCCGATGCACGCCGTCGCGTAACCGGCGGCCTTAAGTCCCTTCGCGAGGGTGAACGTTTCACGTGGCAGCGATTCCACGAAGGCCGGTTCGGCGAGTCGCGCCCATGGGTAACCATACCAACCGATCACGTGCCACATGCCGTTGCGCGCAGTGTGCTGGCCGGTAAGCAGCGCGGCGCGTGTGGGCGTGCATTGCGGCATCACGTAGGCGTCGGTGAAACGCATTCCCTCGCTCGCAAGCCGGTCGAGATTCGGAGTGGGAACGAGTTGGTTTCCGTAGCAACCAAGCGTGGGCCAGCCCTGGTCGTCGGTGAGGACGACGATGATGTTGGGGTTACCTCCGGCTGTCTTCGCTGCGCTACGGCTCTGCTTCGGTGCGTCAGCGGCGTGCAGCGCGGCCAGCGGCGCGAGCAGCAGGGCGGTGAGGAGTGAAAGGATGGTTGCGGGCTTCATGGTGGATCGGCTGCGACCATAGGCGGTGCGAGGGACGGTGGGGATCATGGTTTCGCGGGCAGGAGTTGCGCCAGCGCGGCCGTGGCCCAGGCGGTGGCGGCGGTGGAGAGAAACTGGTGCTCGCCGTGCGGGTCACCATTCTCAAAGTAGGGCTGCGCTTTGTTTTTCACATGCGACTTCGCCAGCCATGAACCATCGGCGTGCTGGGTTCTCAAGAGGAAATCGCGACCACGAAGGATCGATGGGTGATCGGCGGCAGTGCCGGTTTTCAGCAGCATGAACAAGGTCTGGCCGGTGGAGTAGGCATCGCCCTGCCGCTCCTTCGTTTCCGCCCAACTTCCATCGTCATGCTGTTCGGCCAGAATTACGGCGAGGGTGCTTGCTTTCAACGCCTCATCGCCGCCGAGATGATGCAGCCCCCACAAGCGCCAAAGCCGGTCCTGCTGATCCCGCAGCGGTGCTCGGGCCAGCCACTGTTCCGCCTTGGCGCGCGCCGCAGCCGTCTGAACGGTCTGCTCGGGAGTGGCGTAATGTTTGAGCCCCATGAGCACCAGAACGGTATCGCCAATGAGAGATGCCTGCATCGGCGCACGCCGACACGAGGCCTGCCAGTGCCCATCGCGAGCCTCCGGTGGCGGCACGCCCTTTTTGTCTTCGCGCAGCCGCGAGACACCCTGAATCTGGAGTAGATAACTCACCATTGACATGGTGGTCCGGTCCGGCGGGCGTTTGTCGAGTTGCAAGGCCCAAAAGCCGAAACCCGTCGTGGCGGCCCCGCCAGGCACATGAACGCCCTTGTCCATGTCATCGATGCGCTCCTCGAAATACTTCAGCGTCGTGTCCGCCTGCGACTTCAGCCAGTCTTTGTCCAAAGCAATGCCCGCGCGCTCGCCCTCTACCGCCGCGAGCATCGGCAAAGTCTGGTGATGGCAGGAAAAGCACGTCTTGTGCGTCTGCCAGTCGCTCGCCGCCTGCTTCACTCTCGCCAAGCCGAGACGCGTTGCCGACTCAACACTACTCGCTGTCTCAGCCGCACGGCTGGGACCACCAAGCATGAGCACGGTCAGGAAAAGGAGACATAGTATGGGAGGGAAAACACGCATGGGCTTGGTGTGAGTTTCAGATTCGGTCCTTCTTGGCGTTCTTCGGCTTCTTCCGCTTTTTCTCTGGCTTGGTGCCGCCTTCTTGCTCGCCTTCACCGGCCTTGATTTTCTTCAAAAGCGGTTCCTTCGTCTCCCAGGCTGTCACGCGGTCAAACAGGACGGGATAGGCTTCATAGCCGTGGCCCTGGATGACTTTCTCCTTCATCGCGGCGAGTTCCGCGTCGTAGGCCGCGCGTGCGGCGGCGAGTGGCGAAGCAGATTCAGGATCAGCGGCGAGGTTGCTCATCTCCGTGCGGTCCGCCGCGAGGTGAAACAGTTCCTCCGTCGGCTTCATGGCAGGCTCTCCGGGTTTCAAGCGGCCCGCGTAATACCAGTGGATGTATTTCCATTCGGCCGAGACGACGGCCATGGATTGCGCGGAGACCGTCCCCCAGTGATTGAAGAGCGGCAGCCAGTCGCGCACCTTGCCCGTGGTGTTGGAGAGCAGCGGCAGCAGGCTTTTGCCATCCAGGCCCCGCGGCGCGGGCACTTTTGCGAGCGCAAAGATCGTCGCGGCCATGTCCACATTGGCGGTGACGGCATCGCTCACCTGGCCCGCGTGATTCTTCGGCAGGCGCGGATCGAAGATGATGAGCGGCGATTTGGAGCCTTCCTCATACGGGATGACCTTGTCGCCAAAGCCATGCGAGCCGCTGTTGTAGCCGTTGTCGGAGGTGAGGATGATCACGGTGTTTTGCGCGAGGCCCTGACGCTCCAGTTCCTCGCGAATCATGCCGATCGCGGCATCCACGCCTGTGATGAGCGCGTAGTAGAGCCGCACGTGGTTGTCGTAGTCCTTCACCCACTCGCGATAGGACGTGGCCGCGCGGCTCGTCCACACCTGCGGCGACAGATGTTTGCCCTTTTCGACGCCATAGTTCAGCGGGCGCGTGAAGGTCGTCTTAGACTCGTAGAGCTTCAGGTCGATGGGATCGGGCGTGAACGGCATATGCGGCGCTTTGAAGCTGATGCTCAGGCAGAACGGCTTGCCGCTCTGCTTCGCGCTCTTCATGAAATCCTGTGCCCACGCGCCGTAGGCCCGCGAGCAGTGCGGATACTTGTCCGCATACTGAGCGATGCCCTGGTTCTTTGCCGTCTCGTAAAGCGTCTGCCCCGGTCCGCCCGCCCACACATCGTACTCCTTTTCAAAGGCCTCAAACTTCTCGCCCTCGATCAAAAAGCCGATCTTCCCCGCGAACCCCGTGAAGTAGCCCGCCTGTCGCAGTTTCACCGGATACGACTGGTCAAACAGCCGCCGCTCCAGGTTGCCGTGGCTGAAGTTGCAACCGTGCCGATGCTCATACAGCCCCGTCATCACGGAAACCCGGCTCGCCATGCAGATGGAGCTGGAGTTGTAATGGTTCCGAAACCGCACACCATCCGCCGCGAGCTTGTCCATGTGCGGCGTGATGATGTCCTTGTTCCCATAACACCCCATCGCCCCAACCGTCTGGTCGTCGGTGAAAAGAAAGATGATGTTCGGCCGTGAGTCGGCGGCATGAAGCGCGGGCAGCGGCGCGAGCAGCAGGGCGGTGAGGAGTGTGAGGGTGTGTTTCATGGTCATTCAGCGCGGAGGGACAGCCGGTGGATTCACGGCGGGATCGGCAGTGTCGCGGACCCATTGGCGGAGCGCGGCATAGAGGCGGTCGCGCTGGGCGGCGTGCTCGGGGCGTGCGGCGAGGTTGTGCAGCTCATCGGGGTCGGACTGAAGGTCGTAGAGTTCGAGCGCCGGGACTTTGCCGCCAAGGCTCTGCGGGTCCAGGGCTGTCAGGACGCGGAAGGCCTCCGGGAACTGCTCTTTCACGCGCAGGGTCTCGGTGTAGGTGCGGTTGCGCCATGTGGGCCATAGCTTGCTGTCGGCATTCACCTGGCGCCAGGGTGGATCGGTCTTTTCGCGGTAGATCAGTTTCCACCGCGCATCAAAAATCGCGCGTTCCTGCATGCCGTCGTTTGGCAGGTTGCCGCGATTCGAAATCTCGGCGGCAACGAACTCGCGCTCCGGTGCGTTTGGCCGACCTTCTAACACGCCGCGCAGGGAGATGCCGTGCAGACCGCTCGGAACGTCGGCCCCGGCGAGGTCGAGCAATGTGGGCATCAGGTCCAGTTCGCTGGCGAGCGCGGTGGTGCGCGCAGACCGGATGCCCGGACCGGCAATGATGAGCGGCGTGCGCAAGCCGAGGTCGTAGGGCGTCATTTTACCATGCTGGAAGGTGGGGCCGTGATCACCGAGGAAGACGATGATCGTGTGCTCCAACTGACCTGAGGCGCGGAGGGTGTCCATCGCCTGTCCGACGAGCGCATCCGCTTCCTCGATGCCTGCGAGGTATTCCGCCCAGTCTTGGCGCACCACCGGCGTGTCGGGAAGGAAGGCAGGCAGTTTCACCTCGCTCGGCTGCACGCGGATTTTGACCTTGTCGCTGTTCGGGTAGGGGCGGTGCGTGTTCGAGATGTTGTAGAGGAGAAACCAGGGTCTGTCTTTCTCGGCGGCGTTCTTCAGGAAGCGCTGCATCGCATCGCCGCTTGTATGGGCCAAGAACTCATCATACGGAAACTTTTCCACGGGCGCGACGTGCAGCTTGTGCATGACGCCCTGGTAGTAACCGAGATCGCGCAGCCGCTCCGTCAGCGTCGGGATGTCCGCCGCGATGCGATTGCGCAGATACATCGGGTGCTTGCGTTGCGCGGGTGTTAGCTTTGAGGCGGTGACATGATAGTTGCTGGTGTTGTTGAGGATGCCGGAGCGATGGTTGTGCAACGCGGTGTAGATGCAGGCCTTCGAGGCCGAGCACACCGGATAGGCGACGAAGGCATTGCGAAAGAGCGTGCCTGCGTCCGCCAGCGCATCCATGTGTGGCGTCTGCAATCCTGCGGTGCCGAGACAGCCGAGATGCGCCCCCTGATCCTCGGTGAGGATGAAAAGGATGTTGGGTCTTTGCTCCGGCGCATCCGCGGCGTGCAGCGCGGCCAGCGGCGCGAGCAGCAGGGTGGTGAGGAAGGTGAGGGTGTGCTTCATGGCATTTCTGGTTCTCGGCTTGTTTTTCTTGCGCCAAAACTCACGGCCACGACTTCACGACCTTTCCCGTCGCGTCTTTGAGCTGAAGAGTTTCGATGCGCGCTTCACCGGGCGCGGAGCAAACATCGAGGCGCAGGGCGAAAATCGGCTTGGCATCCGGAATCCGCAGCGAGATGGACTGCCACTGGCCATCGTGCGTAACGGCAAATGTCTGATGCCCGCCCTTGGGCAGTTTCGTCCCGGCGTCGGTCGTCCAATAAATCTCGCCATCACCGGCGGCGCGACTTTGCAAGCGGAACTCCAGGGTGTAAGGCCCGGCGGGCAGCCGGGGTAACCGGTCGAAAGCGAGCCCGGAGTCGTTGCCCTCGCATTGGAGCACAAGCTGGCCGCCCTCGACGGTGAGCTTGGTTTCCGTGCGGGCACGGATGCCTGCCGCGCCGGAAGCCGACTGGCCGGGACGCTTTTCCGCAGGCGCGGGTTCCGACGGTTCAGTTCCGTCCTTCGCCTTGCCAGCGTCTGTCTTTCGCGTCTCCTGAGTCTTCTTCTTGGCCGTGTCGTGACGCTCGCTGCTGGCGTCGGGGCTGGAATGAACCGACCACTCCCGATGACGGCGTGGCATGTTGGCCTTCCGGGCCACGGGTGCGTATTCCCGTGCGGGCGCGCGCAGGACGTTCTTCGCCATGTCCGTCCATTGCGCCGCCATCCGGGCGACGATCCCGGGATGTTGGGCCGCCATGTCATGCATTTCGGTGCGGTCAGCCGCCAGGTTGTAAAGCTCCCAGGGATCGCCCTGGAAACTGACCAGCTTCCAATCTCCGTCCCTCAAGCCGCGATCACTGCTGAAGAGGAAATGAATCGGAGGGCGGCCATTGATCTTCTGTCCCGCGAGGATCGGTGCGAGCGAAGTGCCGGCCAGCGGTGACAATTCGCGGCCCGGCCAGTTCGTGGGCAGGTCCGCCCCGCCGACTTCCGCCAGTGTCGGCAACACATCCACAAGATGCGCCTTCGAATCGACAATTGCACCCGATTGCGCCTTTAATCCCGCCGGCCAATGGACGATGGCGGGCGTGGCGATGCCGCCTTCGAATTGATTCTGCTTGTAATAGCGGAACGGCGAATTGCGAGCCCACGCCCAGCCGGTGCTGTCGCTCCAGCCACTGTCCGGGTTGTAGGGCTCCAGATCGGCTCCACGACTGCGGCGGTCGTAAGGGCAGGCACCGTTATCGGACAAGAACAGAATCAAAGTGTTGTCCCATTCACCATTGGCTTTCAAGTCAGCTACCAGACGCCCTAACTCTTGATCCACCCGATCAATGAGTGCCGCGTAGGCGGCCATGCGTTTCGATTCCCATTGACGCAGCTCCGGCGAAAGTGAATCCCAGGCCGGCACGTGATCAGGACGCGGGCCGACCGACATCTCTTTGCCGAACAGACCCAACCGCTTCTGCTTTTCGACTCGCGCACTGCGGACCACATCCCAGCCGTTGTCGTATTTGCCCAGATACTTTGTGTAATCTGCTTCCAGCGGTTGGAGCGGTGCATGCGGCGCGTTGAAGGCCACGTACAGAAACCACGGCTGCTGCTTCTCGCGAGCCTCGCCCAGAAATTTCAGCGCGTAGTCCACGTTGGCGACGGTCGTGTAAAACCCTGTGTCAGGCACCGTCCAAGGTTGGCCGTTCAAACGAAAGCTGGAGTTGCCTCGGTAATACGGCGTGGCTCCGGACAAGTGGCCGAAGTAACGTTGAAAGCCGAAATCGGTCGGCTGTTGTCTCAAATGCCATTTGCCGGTCATCGCGGTGAAATAACCAGCAGGCGCGAGCACTTCCGGGATTGTCACTGCGCGCGTCAGAGCCTCATCACCCGCCTGCCGACACCAGCGACCTGTCAGCAGGCTGACTCGCGACGAGTGACACTTGGCTGTGTTGTAAAACTGCGTGAAACGCAAACCACCTGCCGCCAATCGATCGAGATGCGGCGTTTCGATCTCACCGCCATAACAGCCGAGGTCGGAGAAACCCAAGTCATCAGCCAGGACGACGACGATATTCGGCTTCTGCTGCTTCGGCGCGTCAGCGGCATGAACCGCGTCCAGCGGCGCGAGCAGGAGGGCGGTGAGGAAGAAGAGGGTAGGTTTCATTGTATTCGGTATTCTCAATTTCACTTCTTGTCTTCTCCATCGTTCCAAAAGCCTCGGAACACCCGAAGCGGGCTGGCGGTTTCCGGATCGGTGCCTTGGGGGGCGTATTTCCATTGCCAGAAATCTCTGAAGAGCGCGGCGGGGTCGGGAGTGGCACGGCCTTTCCAATAGGCACGGTCGTGCTCAAGGATGCTGGCGCGTGACTGCTGCCACTGTGGAATGATCTCCGCAAACCACGTTTCGTGTTTGTTCGCGAGTGACTGCACGATCTCGGGATGCTTGGCGGCGAGGTCGTGCTTCTCGGCGGGATCGGTGTCGAGGTCGTAAAGGCGTGGGGCAGGCTGCGGCGAGGTCGTGGGCGGATCGAGCTGGCGGTCGAGCGGCATTTCCCAATGAGTCTGCGTGAGACCGCGGACATACGAGGGATTGTCCCTGGCCGAGTCCTTGCGAAGTGATCCTTCGTCGCCGGGCCAGTAGAGCTTCCAGCGGCCCTCGCGGATGGCGGCGTTGCAATGGGCTACCGGGGCGTAGCGATTGCGCTGGAAGAGCAGCGTTCGCCCCGCCAGTTCGGGCGAAGCTTCGCCCATGAGCAGCGGAATGATATTCATCCCATCGAATGGCTTCGCATCAGCGGGAGCGGCTGCGCCCGTGAGCGCGAACAGCGTCGGTAGCCAGTCGCAACCATGCACCGGGGTGACGATGACCTGCCCGGCAGGAATGTGGCCCGGCCATGCGGCAATGCCGGGCACACGAATGCCGCCTTCCAGCGCGTCCTGTTTTTCGCCGGAGAACCCACCATTGAACCGTCTCTGCGCGCCAAGCCGTGGATCGCGGCCGAGCACCGGACCGTTGTCGCTGGTGAACACGATGACGGTCTTCTCCCACTGGCCGGCGTCCCTGAGCGTCTGAAACACGCGACCCAGTCCACTGTCCATCGCCTCGATCATCGCGTAGGTGACGACCAATGCCTCGCTGGCGTCTTGGCCAAGGCGCTGGCGGTATTTCTGGACGAGCGGCTCAGGGGCTTGCAGTGGAGAGTGCGGAGCATGGTGCGCGAGGAACAGGGCGAAAGGCCTGGCCTTCTGCTCCCGGATGAAGCGGATGGCCTCGTCGTTGAGCACGTCAGTCAGGTAACGGCCGTCGTGCGGGGCAGCGTCGTCGTTGCGCAGCAGGTTCCACTTCCAGTAATCCTGTCCGCCATTGGGAAAGCCGTAGAACAGATCGAAGCCCCGCCGATGCGGCAGGAGATCGCGGCAGTAGAGACCGTTGTGCCATTTGCCAATGAGCGCGGTGGCGTAGCCCGCGTGACGGAAGTAGTCGCCGAAGGTCTTTTCGGACGAATCGATCCGGTCCAGCCCGCGATTGCTCGGCACATCGACCGCGCCCGTGCGATGGTTGTAACGCCCCGTCAGATATCCGGCTCGTGCCGGAGAGCACAGCGGCGATGGTGAATAATGTGCCGTGAGACGGACCCCTTCCTTCGCAAGCGCATCAAGCACCGGAGTATCGATGGCCGGATTGCCATAGCAACCCAAGTCCCCCCAGCCCAGATCATCGGCGAGGATGAAGAGGACATTGGGCCGGGACACGGGCTTTGACGCATCCGCGGCATGCACCACAGCCAGCGGCGCGAGGAGCAGGGCGGCGAGGAGGGTGAGGGCGGGTTTCATGGTTGAGGTGATCAGTGTGAGAGCGTGTTTCATTTCTTCGGTCTTGGCATGTTGGCACCGGTTTCCTTGCGCCAGGCGTCGAGTCGGGCGCGGAGGTCTTTGGCGCGGTCTGGCTGCTGTGCGGCGAGGTCGGTCATTTCGCCGAGGTCGATGGCGAGGTTGAACAGTTCCACCCCGCCATCTTCCAGCCATTCGATAAGTTTCCAATCGCCGATGCGCACGCTGCTGCACGGGCCGCTGCCGTGGTTGCCGTAGTGCGGGAAGTGCCAGAAGAGGGCGTCATGCACTGGTTTGGTGTCGCCGCGGAGCAGTGATGCGAAACTGACGCCATCTTTGTGCAGGTCGGGCTTTTGCGGAAGGCCGCAGACCTCGAGGACGGTGGGCAGGATGTCGGTGTTCATCACCGGGACGTCGCAGGTGCTGCCGGGCTTGGTCATGCCGGGCCATTTGACGATCCACGGTTCCCGCACGCCGCCTTCGTAGAGCCAGCCTTTGCAGCCACGCAGCGGGCGGTTGCTGGTGACGCTGTGTCCGCCGTTGTCGCTCGTGAAGAGGATCAGCGTGTTGTCGGCGATGCCGAGTTCATCGAGCTTCGCCATCAACCGGCCGACGTTGGTGTCCATTGTCTCGATCATCGCGGCGTAGGTGGGATTCACCTGCTGCTCGGGCATTTTCGTCTCGATGCCGCCGTGGGCGCGGTTGTCTTCGGTGTAGCGGGGTGTTTTCGGCACTGGTGCCAGACCGAGTCGTGCGGCTCTTGCCTCGTATTTCTTCACGAGTTTGGGCTTCGCCATGATGGGCGTGTGCACGTCGTAGAACGGCAGGTAGTGAAAGAAGGGCTGCCCGGTTTGGCGCTGCCCGATGAGTTTCATCGCCTCGCTGGTGAGCCGGTCGCAGAGATGCTCGCCCTCTTTGCCAGCGGCACGAAGTCCTGGCACTGGGGTGCCGTGGTAGCCTTTGCCCTGGTCTCTCGCGGCTGGACGCACCACCGCCGCGCCGTCCCGTGTGGTCAAAATACTCGGCCGTGCCTGAAACGCCAGCCGCGTTTTGCTTTGGAAGTGCTGTCCCGGTGAGAAGCTCGGCCGCGGCCTGCCTCAATTTGGCCGAATCGAGAATCGCGAATGGTCAAACAACTCAGCCGCGTGGAAGTTGATTGTCAGTTCGCGATTTCAGGGCGTGTCGGGCCTCAAATCTCGGCCGAACAGTGATGGGATTGGTGCGGAACTGGCTGAGAAAAATGATGGCTGTTCGACTTGTGTGCACACGGCGAACGCAGACAAACAAGCGGCACGCGTTGCGGCAAACGCGGTCAAGCAGCGCGGCGGTGGTAGAAACGCAAGAAGCCGCCGATTATTTCAGGCGAAAAGCATTCCAGCGAGACGATCGAAACCACCTGCGAAATCCCCTTGTCCTACGGCGAATTCCGGCTCCGCATCGTCCGCAAGCTGATGGCCTAAGAAAGAATACTTAACATTTAGAGACCGAGTGAAGCACGTCGAGTTACCACCGCTTGAGTTGGCCGACGAAGTGTAAGGGGCGCATGGTGTTCAGTGATCGACGCAAACCTCAGAGAGAATCTCAGGTTCCAAGGCTGGTAATACCTCTTGTGAAACATTTGTGAAAACTCAGAGGCAAAACCAAGTGACCAACAGGTAATGTCGAAGATCGAGCGTGAACTCAGATGAAATCTCAAGTTCTGTGTCCGTTTCGACTTGAGTCGCAACTGCATTCTGTTAAAGAGGTTGCGATTGGCGACGATTCGTTTCCCTCCCTCTCCGCTTTGAAGGTTTGGTAGTTGCCGCGATCAATCGAATCCGTTTTTCTCGGAGAGTCCGTGGCCACTGCCGATACGGTATTTGGGATGTCCATCTGGCGACATCGCTTTGGCAAATCGATTCGGACTAAGTTTGGCTCAAGACCATTCGCGCGACGCTGTAGTAGATGACGCCGCCGGTGATATCCACGAGGGCGGCGATCAGCGGGTTAGACATCATGGCTGGGTCCATGCCAAGCTTTTTGAAGGCCAGAGGCAGCAGTGTGCCGGCCATTGATCCCATCCAAACCAGCATAAAGACTGTCATCGCGACGACCATCGCCTTGGACGGTGTTTCCAGAAACATCGCCAGCAAGAACGCTTCGAGCATCAGGGTGAGACCCAGTATCGTGGCCATGAGCAGTTCGCGCCCCAACAGCCGCAGGCAATCGGCTCGGGAAAGAGATTCAATGGTCAGTGCACGGATCACGAGCGTGGCGGATTGTGAGCCGCTGTTGCCGCCGCTGGCCAGTACCAGTGGCAGAAACGCGACCGCCCATTCTGCTTCGGTGGCATTGGGCCGGAAGTGTTTGAGCGCGGTGGCCGACAAAAATCCGGTCGCCAGCAGACCAACGAGCCATACGCCGCGCTTCCAGAGGATTTGTCTGACCGGTGTGGCGAGGTAACTGTCTTCAAGCGGAGACATGGCGCCCGCTCGGTAAACGTCCTCGGTCGCCTCTTCTTGCAAGACGTCGATCACGTCGTCGTGCGTGATGATGCCGACCAGGCGGTTTTGATTGTCCGTCACTGGAATCGCCAGGAAGTCGTACTTGGCCATGACCTGTGCGACTTTTTCCTGATCGTCATCGACGCGTACGGCAAAGACGTCCCGCTCCATGATTTCATCGAGCTTCGCGTTCGGTCTCGCGAGGATCAGCGTGCGGAGCGTCACAAATCCGTCGAGTTTGCGGTCATCATCCAAGATGTAGATGTAGTAAATCGTCTCTCGATCGGGCGCCTGCCGGCGAAGTTGATCGAGGGCCTCGGCGACGGTGATGTGCTCGGACAACGAGGCGTAATCAGTAGTCATGATGGAGCCGGCGCTGCCATCCGGAAACGAGAGCAATCGGCGAATGTCATTGCGTTCGGCTTGTGCCATCAGCGGCAGCAAGGCTTCGACGTGTTCCGGGTCCATCTCTTTGAGCAGGTCCACGCGATCGTCGGGAGCCATCGTCTCGATCAACTTCGAAAGGTGCGGACGCTCGACGCTTTCGACCAATCGCATCTGCCGAGCCGGTTCGAAGTAGCCAAAGATCTCTGCCTGCTTTTCAAACGGCGCGCTGGCAAGCACCGACCAGTTTTCTGCAGGAGATACTTGGTCGAGCACTTCGGCGCACGTGGCCGGGTGCAGCGCATTGAGAAACTCGCGCAGGCCGGCCGAGTCATTGAGTTGAATCAACTCACGCAGTTCGGGAAGCAGCAGTTGTCCGAGCATCACGGACTCCGTTCGTAACCCGACTCTCCGAGTCGGGCGGCAATTCTGTTGCGCCCAATTCGGAGAATCAGGCGACTGCATGGGAAGTACAAACAAAATCGCCCCGTGGGAAGTCCCGACGGGGCGTGGTGTGAAATGATTCGCAGCGATTCGCGTGAGTGATTAACGCTTCGAGAACTGGAAACTGCGACGAGATTTCTTGTGGCCGTACATTTTTCGTTCAACCATCCGGCTGTCGCGAGTCAAGTAACCGCCATCCGCCAGAGTTCCGTGCAGCAGCGGGTTCTTGGCCTGCAACGCGCGAGCGATGCCGAGCATCATGGCTTCCGCCTGTCCTGTTGGACCACCACCGTGGGCGAGCACCGAGACATCGACCTTGCCGATCAGTTCGGTCGCCTTGAGCGGCGCGAGGACCGAATTGCGATCTCGTTCGTTGACGCAGTATTCGGCCAGCGGACGGCCATTAATCGTGACAGTTCCACTGCCGTCTTTCAGTCGCACGCGGGCGACCGCCGTCTTGCGGCGGCCTGTCCCCATCGCGACGCCATTCTTATCGATCTTGCCGCGCACTAACTGCGGCAGGCGGGGTTGAATTTCCGTAACGGCGACGGGGGATCCTCCGGATTGTCCCAGAGTCAGGTCGGCCGCAACTGCTTGTTCTTCGTTTTCCATGAATCTCGATCCAATGAATTTCTGTCAGTGAGTTTTGCGAGGATGACTACACGAAGGTTGGGAATTCGGCCGGTCGCTGAGCTTGATGATCGTGCTTGGGTCCGCTGAAGAGCCTCAACTTCATCAGCATGTTTCGCCCCAGCTTGGTCTTGGGCAACATGCGTCGGACTGCGTTCATCAGAATGTCATCCGGTTTTTTGGCGAGCCGATCAGCGGCCGTCATGATTTTGCGGCCACTCGGAAACCCAGAGAACCGCTGGTAAACCTTCTGCGCCGTTTTGGTGGTGTAGTACGGAATCGTGGGGTGGCTCATTTGCCGGCCGGTAAATCGGATACGGTCGACGTTGACGACCACGACGTAATCGCCGCTATCGACGTTCGGGGTGTAATCTGGCTTGTGCTTGCCCATCAGCACGGTGGCGATCCGGGTGGCGAGCCTTCCTACCACCTGTCCGTCGGCATCGACGGCGAACCATTTCTTGTTGCAGGGGGCAGCCTGTTCGACGGTCAATGCGAACGATTGATGGTTCGCGGTCTTGCGTCGCTTGATCGATGGAATCTTGCGAGTCTCGGTGGTCACGGATAGTCCTCGAAAATCTCAGCACTTCAGGTCGCCGTCGGCCGGAGTTTTGGACGACAATTTGTCCCAAGCCGGGCGTAAGAACGCGTCAAAGTAGCGATTGGCTACAGCCAGTTCAACCTCGCCGTCCGACTTTCCGTAGCCCGACCCCTCGTGGGTCGGATGATTCTGCCATTGCTTCAAATCTTTCAAGGCATCGGGCCTGGGTGACAGCGACAACTACTCGAAATTCATGTCATGCACTCGGTCAGCCGGTGGTCGCGCGATCGGGTTGACGCCCGCAGGACCGTTCCCCTACTGTCCGCCCCGCTTTGACGCGGTCGAAACGACCCGATCGGATTGAGGTCCGTTCGCCGCAATTTGCCGGGCCGATTTGGGCGAATCACAGACGGAAGCGATCGCTCGGTACGGCGAATCCTTGGTCCCAATGTGGCCGCATTTTTGAGGTGAGTTTCGCAATGGCTGATTTGATTCAACCGCATGGTGGTTTGTCCGAGCCGGTGTGCCGGACCGTCTCGAACGACGAAATCGCAAGTTTTCTGGCCGATGCCGCGGCACTGACGAAAGTCCCGGTTTCCAGCGGCGATTTGTCGACCGTTTATCGCATCGGCGACGGCACGCTCAGCCCGCTGACCGGGCCGATGAATTCGGCGACCTACAACCGAGTCCTCGACGAGTCGGTCATTGAACACAACGGCAGGCTCTTTGCCTGGACGATTCCGATTTCTTTTCCGATCACGGCAGAACTCGCGAAGACAATCAAGGCCGGCCAGAAGGTTGCGTTGACGAATCCAGCCGGTGAAATCGTCGCGACGCTCGAGGTCAACGACGTCTTTGCATGGCCGAAGCTGAAGTACCTGCGATCGGTCTACCTCACCGATCGCATCGACCATCCGGGTGCCGACATGGTCATCAAGGGCGAAGCGGACAAGTCGCATTTGATCGGCGGCGAGATTCGCGTCCTGCCGCAGCCGAAGAATGCGTCGTTCGGCCAGTACGTGCTGACGCCGCGCGAAGTTCGCAAATTGCTCGCGACGAAAGGCTGGAACGCCGTCGTCGCGTTTCAGACTCGCAACCCGCTGCACCGTGCTCACGAGTACGCGCTGGTCTACGGCCTCGAAACTCTGCTGCGTGAAGGCTTCAACGCCGGAGCCTGCTTGAACCCACTCATCGGCGAAGTGAAGGGTGACGACGTCAATGCTGAGATTCGGATGCAGACCTACGAAAAGCTGATCACAGATCGTGCGCTCGGCGACGGCGACAGCGATCAGACGCTGTGGGGACCACGCAATGAATCGGTTCCGGATCGCGTCGTGCTGTTGGGTCTCGACATCAAGATGTTTTACGGTGGCCCGAAGGAAGCCGTCATGCACGGCATCTATCGCCAGAACATGGGTTACACGCACATCGTCATTGGCCGTAAGCACGCCGATGCGCCGTACGCCAACGGCGAAGCCATCTGGGGTGACTTCGACGCTCAAGAAATCTACAGCAAGCTCGGTGGCGATCTGAAGATCAAGCCCATCAAAGTTGGCTTCGCCGCTTACTACGAATCGATTGGCCGAGTCGATCTCACGGAACGCCACAAAGACGAGAAGCCCTGGTCGATCAGCGGCAAAGATATTCGGGCCACGTTGCAGAAAGGTGAACTGGTCGATGGCCGCATTATGCGTCCCAGCACCAGCAAGATTCTCGGCGCGGCGATGAAAGTTGGCTGACGATCGACACGCGAACTCTCAAACCCTTCGCCCGGCATGTCTTGAACATGCTGGGCGTTTTCCTGCGCGAGTGACTGCTTGCCGCAAGCGTGCTCACTTGCCAGACTCCCTCGCGTCCTGCGACCGATCAAGGAGTGATTCACTCACCCCGGAGGACTCATGAACGCGCTCGAGACCGTCAATCGTTACGTGACCGAAGCGGCCACGACTCTCAAGCTCGACGACGCTTTGATGTCGTTCTTACTCACGCCTGACCGGCAGTTGCGAGTCGAGATTCCGATCATTCGCGACAACGGCAAGCTGCAAATCTTCATTGGCTACCGCATCCAGCACAACGACTCGCGCGGGCCATTCAAAGGAGGATTGCGATACCACCCGGAGGTCACCGACTCGGAAGTCTGTGCATTGGCGTCGCTGATGACGTGGAAAACAGCGATCGTCGACATCCCTTTCGGCGGTGCAAAGGGAGGCATCCAAGTCGACACAAAAACGCTTTCGAATTTGGAACTCGAGCGGCTGACGCGGCGGTTCACCGACATCATCGATCCGATCATCGGCCCGAACATCGACATCCCCGCACCGGATGTCGCGACCAACGAGCAGACGATGGCGTGGATCATGGACCAATACTCGCGGCGTCACGGCTACACGCCGGCAATCGTCACGGGCAAGCCGGTTTCGCTGGGGGGTTCGGAAGGCCGCGGGGCGGCAACCGGATTGGGTGTGGCCTTCGCCACTCGCGAGGCGTGCCAGTCGTTCGGGATCGAATTGAAAGGGGCGACGGTCGTCATACAGGGCTTTGGAAAGGTCGGCTCGCACGCGGCGACTTCACTCCGGGATTTGGGCGCGAAAGTCATTGGCATCAGCGATGTCTCCGGCGGCCACGTTGATCGGAGGGGCATCGACCTCGCAGAAGCACTGCGACTGCACGGCGAGACAGGTTCAATTCAAGGCTTGAAAGACGGCCAGCCCGTTTCGAATGCCGAACTGTTGACCACCGAATGTGACGTGTTGATCCCCGCCGCACTCGAAGACGTCTTCACCGAGCAGAACGCCGACTCCGTCAAAACGAAGCTGATCGTCGAAGGAGCGAATGCTCCGACGACATTCGAGGCGGATCAAATTTTTGAACAGCGCGGCATTCACATCGTCCCCGATATTCTGGCGAATGCCGGCGGCGTCACCGTCAGTTATTTTGAGTGGGTGCAGAACCTCCAGCAGTTCCGTTGGGAGTTGTCAGAAGTCAATCAGCGACTCGAACGTCGCATGGTCCAAGGATTCCAGGCGATCAAAGCCAAAGCGGAAGAGTACCGCACGACGCTCCGCCACGGCGCGTTTCTGTTGGCGCTTGACCGAGTGGCCCAGGCCACACGACTGCGCGGTTTCTAGTTTTGGAGTGCGGTGTGTCAGCACCGCTTGAGAATCTGTGTGGATGAAAGGCATCCAAAGCGGGACTGACATCCCGCACTACAAAGGTATCGCCATGAAAATCAAATACGGCCAGATCGGTGTCGGACACGCACATGCCAGCAAGATGTCGGTCTATCGGCAGTCGCCCGATTGGGAGGTCGTCGGAGTCGCTGAGCCAAACGCGAAGTTGCGCGAACAGGCCGAGCGTGATCCGATCTATCGCGGCCTGAAATTTATGTCGAAAGAAGAACTGCTTAATACGCCGGGACTGCAAGTGATCGGCGTCGAGACACGCGTGCGGGACTTGCTCAACACGGCGGAAGAGTGCATCGCGGCCGGCAAGCACATTCATCTCGACAAGCCAGCCGGCGAATCGCTGCCGCAGTTCAAACGGCTGCTTGACGAGGCTGCAAAGAAGCATCTTGTCGTCCAAATGGGCTACATGTTCCGCTACAGTCCGGCCGTGCTGATGCTTCGCGAGTTCTTGAAAAACGGCTGGTTGGGCGAGGTCTATGAAATCCACACGCTGATGAGCAAAGCCATCGGCGACAGCCAGAGAAAAGAACTGGCCGAATACCCCGGCGGAATCATGTTCGAACTGGCCTGCCACGTCATCGACCTGGTCATCGGAGTGCTCGGCAAGCCGGACAAAGTTCATGCGTTCGCCCGCAAGGTCGGACCTCAGGACGACACGCACCTCGACAATCAATTGGCCGTGTTCGAATACCCGAAGGCCATCGCGTCGGTGAAAGCCGCTTCGGTCGAGATCGACGGCGGCGATCGCCGGCACCTCGTCGTCTGCGGCACACAAGGGACATTCCACATTCAACCGCTCGACGCGCCGAACGTGCGCTTCACGCTGAATCAACCGCGTGGCAAATATGGCAAGGGCTATCAAGACGCTCGTTTCGGAAACTACCCGCGCTACGTCGGCGACGCGGCCGACCTCGCCAAGATCGTCCGCAATGAGAAGGCGGCCGATTACTCCTACGACCACGACTTGATCGTGCAGGAAGCGGTCTTGAAGGCGAGCGGCCTCAAGACTTCGTAGGATGGCCGCCCTCGGCCGTCCCGATGCTTGTTCGATTTTCAACCGCAAGACGGCCGAGGGCGGCCGTTCTACACTGGAATCCTCATGCTGAAACACACGCTGCTGCATCCCGAAATCACTGCGATTCTCGCTCGCGCGGGGCATCATTCCAAAGTGCTGATCGCCGACGGCAATTATCCGTCGTCGAATACGCTCGGACCGAACGCGCAGCTCGTCAGTTTAAATCTCGCGCCTGGCATCGTCAGTTGTACGCAGGTGCTGGAAACGCTGCTCACTGCGCTGCCCATCGAGGCGGCCAACACGATGGGCATTCCGCCCGATGACCCGCATGCGCTTGCCGGCGATCCCACGATTTGGGCCGAGTATCGCCAGATTCTGTCGAAGGCAGGACTGTCGATTCCGTTGCAGCCGATTCCGAAGTGGGACTTTTACGACGCGGTCGCCTCACGCGATCACGTGCTGACAATTCAGACGGCCGACCAGCGCTTGTGGGCGAACCTGCTGCTGACGATCGGCGTACGTCAGCCGTAGGTCGGCCTACAATTCGTCGCGGCGTTGTTCCAGCTTTTCGGCCTCGTCGGCCAATTGCAGCGGGCTGAGCGGTTCTTCGATCGCGTACTTTCCCTCGAACCAGCGGAAGAAATCGACGCGACGGCAACGCTCGCTGCAAAACGGCAGAAAGTCTGATTGGCGAGCAGCCTCGCCCACGATCGTCTTTTTGCAGATCGGACATTCGGGCAATTTGATCATGGCGTCCCCTTTTGATGTCGCATCCGCCGTGACTTCAGCTCGGACCTGGGCAAACTGAGCGGCGGAGCCGCAACGATCTCTGGCCGGAAGTGGAGACGGTCGTGAATCGCCGCCGCGATCCGTTCGGCCAATTGCGTGAACGCTTCCGTCTCGCTGTTCGAACTCGACCGGCCAGCGGTTGTTTCGACGTCAATCCGCAGTTGCGGCATCGTGTCGCGAGTCACCGTCTCGAACTGAAACTCAATAACCTCCGGGAACTCGCGGAGGATCGCCTCGATCGCCGTGGGGAACACGTTGTTGCCGCGGATCGTCAGCATGTCATCGACGCGGCCGAGAATCCCTCCCTTCAGCCGCATCAGCGGCCGACCGCATGGGCAGGGCTGAGGATCGAATTCGACGATATCGCCAGTTCGGTATCGAATCATCGGCGAACCGATACGGCCAAGATTCGTGATGACCAGTTCACCTCGAATCGGCGTGGTGGTGTCCTGCAAATCAAATGGTTGCCCCGACGATGAGTCGATGATTTCAGCGATGCACTCGGTTTCGAGAATGTTCAGACCGCCGGGATTCTCGACGCACTCTCCAGCGAGCGGGCCGAGTTCGGTCATGCCCCAGTGGTCGATGACGCGGGCTTGCCACGACTCTTCGATGCGTTGCCGGATCGACGGGACACTGCCACCCGGTTCGCCAGCGACAATCAACATGCGAACGGACTTCAGCATCTCGGAGGCGGTCGGGGTTCCCGGCCGCTTTGCCAAGTCGGCGGCGACTTCAGCAAGGCGAAGTGCGTAGGTCGGCGTGCAGCAAACCACTGTCGCCTGATTCTCTTGGATGAATTTCAACCGCGCTTCGCTCGACATGCCGCCGCCGGGCAAACACAGCCGACCCAATCGTGCCGCTCCCTCAAATGCTGCCCAGAAGCCGAGGAACGGGCCAAACGAAAATGGAAACGCCACGCGATCGTCTGTCCGCAGACCAGCCATCTTGAAAAGCTGTTCCCAACAGCCGAGCATCCACTGCCACGACTCCGGCGTGTCGAGCCAGCGCAACGGCTGCCCGGTGGTACCAGACGTTTGGCAGAACCGCGAATACGCTCCAACTTCAAACGTCAGATTCGAGCCGTAGGGCGGATTTGCTTGCTGGTCGGCGACCAACTCCGCCTTCGTCGTCAGCGGCAATTGAGCCAGTTCGGCATTCGCGACATCGACGCCGGCAGCACGCCACTTCGACTGCCAAAAACGATTCGACACTGCGACGACTCGCAGCAGCTCGCGGAGTCGCATCTGCTGCTGCGACCGGATCGTCTTACTTTGCACTTTGCGTTCTGCACTTTGCACTTTGCACGCTCACGGTCTCAATGAAATTACTCCGGCAGATAGTTCAACGTGTAGTACGCCTCCTTGTGAAGCAGCGGCAATCCTGCGGCTGACCTTACACCGTCGCTGTGCAGCTCGTGGACGTGTCCTTCCTGCAAGCCGTTGATTGTCAGACGGACGCTTTTGCCGTCGGCGGCGACCGCTGCGGATTCGATCGTCGGCGTCGTTTGATCGACTTCCGGGCTGCCGTAGCTGGCCTGATAGATGTAGGTGTACGTCGAGAGTTTGTACGACTTCACGTCACCAGCTGTTGCGGGGTCGACTGGCTGAGTGAAGGTCAGCTCGAAGCCACCCGATTTTGCGTGCATCTCATGGATTTCAAACGGAACTTTGCCGGACCAGTCGATGCGGTCCAGCGAGTGTGGTTTCGGGCCGCGCGAGCCCCAGCCTCGATTGGTTCCGCCGACGAACAGCGAGCCGTTCGGGGACATCAACATCCCCAGACTGCCGGAACCGATGCCGCTGCGAAACGGGAAGCACGCACCCTGATAATGACCACGCACTTTTTCCAAATAGACCCGCATCACCGTGCTGTCCGACTGATCGCCAACGAACAGTTGATTCGCAAACGGACCGAACTTGCCCGTCGAGTCGAACGCTATGCCGCTCGCCGACTTGCCCATCTTCGGGTACGGAAAGTAACAGGCGGGCGGTTCGAGTTCGGGAATCTTTTTGGCTTCGACCATCAAGCGGCTACCGCTCTCAGGCTCTTTCGGTTTGGGTCCAAGAGCCTCTTTGGCAGCCGGTTCGTCGTACCATTTGAATCCGCCGGGATGCCCGACGAACTTGCCGGGCCGCAGATGTTTCAGAGCACAGGCTCCGTTCCACGGGCCTTGATTGTCGGTGTAGAAGGCATCGCCGGCGTGATTGAAGCCGATGCCTCCGGGCGATCGGATGCCGCTCGTGGTCGGGATCACTTTGCCTTCCGGAGTGATTCGCAGGCACCAGCCGCGGTACTTGCTGTCACTGCTAAATGAGCCGGTCAGACAGAGCACGACCCAGAGATTGCCATCCTTGTCGAATCGCGAGCCGAAGGCGTACTCGTGATAGTCGCCGTTGATGCCCCAAGCGTCGGAGACCGTTTCGATGAGGTCCGCGCGGCCGTCGCTGTTCGTGTCCTTCAGCCGCGAGAGTTCCGGGCGATGCGTCGCGTACAGCCAGCCATCGCGGTACGCGATGCCAAGGACCTCATGCAGGCCACTTGCGAACTGCGAAAACTTCGCATCCTTGCCCGTCGCCGAGAACGGCTTATCGAGCAAATAAATGTCACCTCGCCGAGTGCTGATCGCCAGCTTGCCATCGGGTGACAAGTCCAACCCACCCGCTTCCAAAACGATGTTCTCGGGGATGACGAATGACGTGATCGGGAAGTAATCCTCCTCGGTCAACGGCTTGTCGGCAGCGAAAGTGAACGTCACCGACAGCGTGATCACGCTGCAACTAAAAACTGAGGCCCAACGCATTGTGAACTCCAAACAGGCTGCGACAACAAATTGTTTCGAGAGGCGAGGCAACTACCAGACGTACTTCTGTTCGATCTTTGCCGTGCCGTTCGTCAGCTCGACAGGTACGAGCAATTCCATGCGATTGCCGGCGGGGCGGACAAGAGGTTGCTTGGAAGGGCTTGAAGCAAGGCGAAGTTTCCAATCGTCGATGGTGAACCAGCCGTCGGGGCCGGGTTCGATTTTGTTGCCGACGGCGGCTCGGAAGTAGAGCTTATCGAGCTTCGCGGAATCGCCGGACGAGAGGGTCAACGTCCGTTCGATCGAGACTTCCTTGCCAACCTTGATTGCGCGCGGGGCGTCGTCGATCAACAGTCGTCCGAACGAGTACTGCAAGATCGGACGACGCGCATCGTCGAAGCGGTAACCACGAAACTTGTAGCCTTGATCGCGTGCCGGTTGGCTCGGCCAAGCGGTGCTTGGTTCGGGAAGCAGAGCGAACGGAGTTTCGGAACTCAGTGGCAGCACGTTGTCGCCGAGCGGACTTTGAAAGCCGGGGCCACGTCCGACCCAGTGCTTGCTGGCGTCGATGAACTGCCCCTGCCAGAGCCACAACAGCGCGAAGCGATCGACATCCCACGCCAGGTTCGCTCCTTCGGGATAACCGACCGCGAAGCCGCGCGGCGACGTGATGTTACCGCCGTCCGACTTCGGGCCTTGCAGGAAGTTGCGATACAAGATCGGCTCTTTTTCCGGCGTGAGCACGATGGCCTCGCGGACGATGCCAGCCGGGATCGCCGCGCCGCTGCCATCGGCAAGGTACGCCCAGACGGCTTGCATCTGTTGGGGCGGGCTGCCGTCGAGCACGTCTTTGATGGTCGCCATGCCGAACGGCCACGCGGCTGGCATGCGTGTGCCTCGGCGATACACCTGCGGGTCGGCAAGATACCGATAGAACCAGTCCTCGCGCAGTCGCCGGTGCATGTTGTTGAGGTTGATCGCCTGCACGCCGGTGGCCTGATGCTCGTTGAACGGGTGGCACTTCACGCACGACAACCCTTTGTCGCCGACCAGTTGCCGCCCATAGGACTTTGCCTTCGTGAGCGGCTCCTCGAACTTTGGCAAGTTCGCTTCCGTCCTGAGATCCACGGCAGCGAACACCTTCGCCAGCGAACCAGCATGGAAGCGCGGCATTCGAGCGTGCATGTACGGCCGGTCCTTTTGCTTGGGATCGCCCTTCGTGCCGTTCTGCAAGAGGTCCGTCAGCGCCTCTTCGCGAAGTTTGTCACCGACTCCGTCGAGCGCAGGTGGTATGCGTCCCTCGTCGCCCATCTCGGGAACCTGTGTTTCAAAATACGCGTTGCGAACCGTCTCGACCCCGCCGATTTTCCCACGCTCGTGGCAGGCGTAGCAATTGAAGCTGAGCAACGTGTGAGCAATTGCCTCGGCAGGCGTCGGCTCGACCGCATTGCTCAAGGCCGTGATGGCCGCGCTGGCAGCCGAACGTTGCACCTGAGTCAGCCCAAAGAATGGCAGGCCGCGCTGACTGTCGGCGGCCAGGCATCCACCGCTCGCAGCGAGCTTCGAAAGCGGCTTCCCTTTCAACTCGGACGCGAGTTGCTTGTTGTCTACTTTCAACTGGTGACACGACGCGCACCCGAGTGTCGTGAAGAGTTTGCGGCCCTTCTCGACTTGCGACGGATCCATCACAAACAGCTTGTCGTCGTCATCGACGGCAACGGACTTCGGTCGCTCGCGAGTCATCGTGATGAACGCCGCTGCGGACGTCCGTTTGATTCCTTGCCCCTGCATATCAAGAGTCAGCGTCCATTCGCCTCCCCCCTGAAAATAATCGACGATGATTTCGTGCGGTCCGACATCGAGCGAAACGCGGCCCTCCTTCTCGGTGTGCGGATGCACGCCGCCGTTTTTGACGACCTCTTTGCCGTCGATCTGCAATCGGCTGCCGTCGTCACTGCCGATCCAAAACTGGTACTGACCCGGCTTCTCAATTTGCAGGAAACCGGTGAATCGCATGCCAAAATTGTTTTGTCGTTTTCCAACCGACAAATCGAACCCGCTGACTGTTCCGGTCGCGACCGGTTTGATCGCGGCAAAGTCCGGCACGTCGTCCCAGCCTCCTTCGAAGTAGGCGAAGCTCATGTTCGGCGGCACCTTGTGCCCCTGAAAGAAATACGCCGCGACCTCGCGAGCTTCCTTTTCGTTCAAATTCAGTCCGGGCATCCGATCGCTCGGCCGCACGGCGTGCGGGTCTTGCAAAAACTTCGCGAGGCTCGGCAGCGTGTACTTCGCAGGCAGATTGCCAAGCGGAATGAATGTCTGCGTGACCGGTTTCTTGGGGGCGTCGTCATCGTCATCGATCGGCTTCTGTGATTCCTTCGGAATCGGCCCCGCGGCTTTGCGAGGCATATGACACGCGACACAACCAAACCGATGAAAGTGCTGCTCGCCGAGTTTGACCGCGCTGTGTTCGGCCATCGCCTCTTGCGGAGTTCCCGTCGTCGCCAGGAACTGCGTGAGCGCCTCCGCCGCCGCAGTTCGTTCACTCCCGGGCAATCCTGCCAAGAGATCCGGCATCGTCGTTCCCGGCTTGGCTCGCTGGGGATTCGCTAACAGATCCTTGATGAATCGCAACCGCACGCGCGAACCAACTCCATCCAACAGGGGGGCCTGCTTTTTCGAAATCTGCTTCTCAGCGGCTCCATCCGCCTGATGACACGCAACGCAGCCCAATTCCCCGAGCAACAATTTTCCACCCGGCGCGGCGTCCTTCGAAGCGTTGGCACCCGTCGATGCGAAGAACCGTTCGAATCCGGCGACAACGGGGTAAGTCACCAATGGTTCGACAAATGGCTCGCCCGTTGACTTCGAGTCTGCGGCCTGCGATGGAAGACAGAACAACAAACACAACATCGCGCCGCTCAATGGGCGAGCGACAGGACCAACTTTTGGCATGAACAAAATCCTTGGGAAGCCGCACCACGACCAACAGGGGATGGTCCGGGATGCCAATCAACAATGGGAAAACGTCGCGAAGTCTAATGCCCGTGAGACGGTGCCGACAGCAATTCGCAGGCACGCTGATAACGTACGCGACTTCAGGTCATCAAGCGAAACCGCCCGTCGCGAATCGTAAAAACGTGGCCTCAACGAGGGGTAAGAACAAACACAGAGGTCGGCTACTTCTTCTTTTTCTTTTTCTTGGTTGCGGACATATTCATCGGAAAACCAACGATCCCGTAAACGTCCGAACTCTCGGACTCGCTTTCGTCGAGCAGCCCCTCCTCGCGCAAAAGCCGCAATGCGTCTTTGATATTCTTTGGCTCCCTCTTCTCGACTCGTCCAGCTTCTGAAGAACTCACCCGTGCCTTGCGTGCGCCTGCCATGACCTTTGACCTTTCGTAGAAATGAGTCGATGTTTTCGTTGAATTGATCGAAAAGTTTATCGCGTCACATTCGCAAAAAAAGTTCTTGCCGCTCTCCAGGACAGGCGTAGACTGCTGCTGGAGATCGATGAATGCCCTCCCCTGCCTGTGGGGTGATGACTTTAAAGTTAACAGGAGGGACGCCATGTCAGAACCACCGGGACAGCGTGAGAGCTGCCCAAGGATGAAGCGGCTCAATTGAGCGGAAACAAGGACTGTTCACCTGGGATTCCAGGACTTCTGCCCCGTCGGACTTCGCGGTCCGGCGGGGTTTTCTCTTTCGGCAAACTGGCTGAAGTGAACATCGTCTCATCAATCGCATGAAAACAGCGTTGTTTATGTGAACTCTGCCGACCCAGGCGATTGGCTTTCCGCCTGCCCGCCCAGGAACGGTGGGATGGCCGTTGATTGCCATGACAGGCGTCAGTAATGTGCCGCACTTCACTAGAGGTTATTTCTCGGTAGCGGATGAATGGTATCTGTTTTCCAGTCTGCTGCCGATGATTTCTGGAGTCCCGTTTACCATTCCCTGAAGGAGACTTTCCGTGGCAAAAGATAAGACTGAAGAAGTTTCGGTTCCCGCAACTCCTGCCGCCACTCTGCAGCAAAATCTGACGGTCGATGATTCCACGGCCAGTGCCGGCTACGCCAACTTTTGCCGCGTGTCGAGCACGCCAGAAGAGCTGATTTTGGATTTGGGGTTGAATCCCAATCCCTACGCTCAAGGCAATGTGACCGTGCATGTCGGCCAGCGAATCATTATGAATCACTTCACCGCCAAGCGGTTGTTGAGTGCGCTGTCGATGGCCTTGCAACGCCACGAGCAAGCCTTCGGAGTTTTGGAGACCGACGTTCGCCGTCGCGTAAAGCCATCCGTCACCGCGACGATGCCACGCAGCTAATGTGATCGCTGAGCACAATACGAAAGCCCCATGTCGATGGACGTTGGGCTTTTTTTGCGCAATCACGGCAAGCGACCAGTCTTTAACAGATGCCGTAGTTGACGCTCGGATTCTTCAGTGGCCGGATAAATGAATGGCGGCTTGCGAGGCAATTTCGATGGCGTGATCTGCCAACCCCGGCTCGTCAAAGTGACGGGAATAATTAGTCGCTGACGCGAAACGGGCTTCGTCTCACGCAGATTACTTAGTGTGAGTTGTTCATTTCGAACAGCATTCTTCCAAGACTTCTCCACACCAACTCGGCCGAGCGCGACATCTTCGACCACCGCGGTCAGCACGTCGGTCGCTTCCAGAACCTGATCGCGATTGAGCGTGACCGGATTTGCGGTCCAGTACGACAGCAGTCCCAACCCGATCATCCAAAGAACAATCAAGCCGGCTGCTAGCGCGAACCAGCGCTGAACCTGCAGCATCGTGCGGGGAGAGACATTGCCTGGCGAGTCCGTTCCCACGACGACAACTCCGTTTGGCGCACGCGGCTGGCGTGCTAGGGTTCGCACTGGCAAACACGATCCACACGCACTCCGTTCAGCGTCGAAATGCGGCAGACGTGTCGATCTCGTAACCCCGGTCAAAAGCTTCTTCGAAGTCGAAAACACCGCTGAAGTCGCTGAGTTGATCCCGTTCCGTTTTCCGCATGTCACCCCGTTCGACCTGATCCCAGACGATGCGGCCAAAGTCCTCGGTCGTCGTGACGCCCCAATGCCGAAAGACCGGGATCGCCATCATGCCGAATTCCTTGATGGCGAGCTCGCGGATCCCTTCCAGAAGTTGCCGCCCAGTGACGTGCGCATCGTCGGGGGACTTCACGAATTTCTTCTGAGCCAATTTCAGCGCATGATCGACAAACTCACGTGCGGCGGGGTGATATTTCGATTGGGCCAGCGGGGCCTGTTTCGTGGGGCTCATGACAATTTCCTGGCGGTAGAAGACATCGGCCTCATCCCGACTTGAGTGACACTATAGCCGGCGGAGGCAACTCGTCGAAACCCTCAGTTTGACTTGTTGAAATTGTGATTCACCGGAATTAGGTCGGCCTTGACGTCACCAACTGACAAAAAAACACCCGGCTCTTGATCGAAGCCGGGCGATGCAAAGTCCATGACCCGAACTCGCGATTGATCAGACCGCCTTCGTGATCCCTGGAGTCGGAATTGCATACTCGAAGTTAGCATTGGGCTTGGTCGGCGGATCGGCGTCCCAGGAGAGGTTCTTCGGCATGGTGTCGAGGTTTGAATTGAGCGCCTCCTCCCAAGTCACCTCTTTGCCGGAGTACACCACCATTCGTCCAAGAACAGCGGTCAGTGAACTGTTCGCGCCGTTTTCCCCTTCATTGTATGGCGTGTTGTTGCGGATCGCTCGGAACAAGTCGTCGTGCTCGACCTGATACGGATCGGAGCGCTTGACCGATTTGTCACGGCGGAAGCTCCACTTCTCGCCGCCCGCGTTGATTGAGTTTCCGCTGACATCACTGCTCCCCTTTGTGCCGTGAGCGTACTCGCTGACACTATTCCAGACGTTCGGCTGATGGCGGCATTGGCTGAACATCCAGGAGCCGTCCGCGTATTGGTACTCGACAGCAAAGTGGTCGTAAATTTCACCGTAGCGTTTATCGACGCGCACCTGCCGGCCACCCATGCCGCGAGCCATCACCGGGTGTCCCTGTTTGACCCAGTTGCCCACATCGAGATTGTGAATGTGCTGCTCACAGATGTGATCGCCGCAGAGCCACAGATAGTAGTACCAGTTCTTCATCTGGTACTCCATTTCCGACTTAGCCTGCTCGTGAGTGATGCGTGGTTCCCACACACCAGGGTTGTTCCAGTAGACACGCATGGCGAGGACGTCACCGATCGCCCCATCGTGAATCCGCTTCAGCGTTTCAAGGTAGCCGTCTTGGTGATGCCGTTGCAGACCGACCCCGACTTTCAGGTTTTTCTCTTTAGAAACCTTGACCGCTTCGAGCACTTTGCGGACGCCGGGGGCATCGACGGCCACGGGCTTCTCCATAAACACGTGCTTCCCTTTCGAGACGGCGTATTCGAAATGGGTCGGCCGGAAGCCCGGCGGAGTCGCGAGGATCACCAGATCGACGCCGCTGTCGATCACCTGCTTGTATGCGTCGAAGCCGACGAACTTGTGGCTGTCATCCACGGCAACTCGGTCGGCGTGTCCCCGTTTCAAATTGTTGAGGCTGCCGTTGAGCGAATCGGCAAAGGCATCTCCCATGGCGATCAGCTTGACGTTCCCCTCGGTGCTCAGGGCTTGCCCCGCCGCGCCGGTGCCACGACCGCCACAGCCGACCAAACCGACCTTGATGACGTCGTCGCCCGCCGCGTAGACGCCAGCCGTCAGGCTAAGCTGCGCGACGGCCGCCGCTGACAGGGCCGCCGTTGTCGAGGATTGCAAAAAATCGCGCCGTGTTGGGTTGGGTGCGCTCATCAAGGTGTCTCCAGGCTGAATGAGTTTTAAGAGTGACCGGATCGGTGAGAGTTCTAAACACCGCACGGCGTGGCGAAAAGCCTGCGGGTCACAACTTCAGGCCGGGTCAATTTTTGAACTCGCGAGACTTGTCACCCGACGCATCAACCACGGCAATCGCTTACTTAACGTGCAATTCCCCGTTTCTGGAAGCCCCCCACGCGTTGTCGCGGCGGGTGACAAACGGTGCGGCAACACAACTTGGCGTCTCCTGTCACAACTCGCCGAGGCCCGATTCGATTTGATCGGCTGTAAACTGCAGCACTTCGACGTCGGCTCGATCCAATTCCGGCAACGGTTGGAAACGGCTTTGAATGACGACAACTTTGACTCGGCAGCCACTGTCGAGAGCGGCTTGCACCAGTCGCTGACGCGATTGGTCCCAATCCAGAAAAATGCAAAAGATCGCCGAAATCTGCGGCAATTCGTTGGCCAGTGCCGCAGTCATCTGATCAAACGGATCTTCCCGGCACGGTGGCACGTCCGCGAGAATTTCCAACACCGCTTCGATCGGAGTTGTGCTGCGACCGGTGCGAAAAACGTGTAATTCCGGACCGGCCGCGAAGACGTCTAACAAGTCTTCGCCGCGGGAGAAGACGTCGGCGACCGATGCCGTCAGGCTGATTGCAGCTTCAAGTCCACGCTCATTGCGCCGTCGCAGCCATTCGGGAGACAACCATTTCAGCGACAGCCATTCGCGAGGAACAAAAGTGTCCAGCACCAAGCCCAGCCGATGAAAATACTCTTCCTGATATTCGCGAACGACCGGTTTTGCGAGCCGTGCCCATGATCGAAAATCAATGTGCCGCGGGGAGTCTCCCGGCAGATACTCGCGGCTACCAATGTACTCCGGCGACTCGCCGACGTGCGATGTGAACGTAATCCCGCCTGACTGATAGCGATTGCCAATATCCAGATGAATTTGCTGCAAAGGCTCGAACTGGGGCAGCACCAGAATCGGACGAGACACTTTGTGGCCGAGTTGATTTCGAAACAGATTAAATGGAAATGTCGAAAACGCCCGGACGACGGGCAGCATGTACCGCCCGCGCCGCCGAGGGATGACTCGGATCGGCAGCTTCACGGATTCACCGGCGGCGAGCGTCGGCACCATGCGCTCATCTCGCACCGATTCCCACATCGCGGGCAGCTTGAAGACCGCCAGCGACACATCGAGCAACGCCCAGCGCCCATCGTTCGTGACCGTAAACTCACCATGCACCGTTTGTCCGGTCGTCACGCGATCGGGCCAATCGCCACTGATCGAAACGCTCAGCCATCGCAACACCGAACCGACTCCCGAGGCGACCAGCACCAGCACTCCCAGCGTGACAGGAATCTGATAGATCGGCATTTCTTCCGTGATCGCTCCCGCCAAGGCCGAGACCGACAACGCGACCATCACGACCTTGCCTGCCGGAGTGAACGGGTACGTCCAGAGAAAAAACGTCATCCCTGGAAATGGCCGTTCGTGGAACATCGCACGATCTGCGATCATCGGCCGCAAGAAACTAAACGCCAACCGTCCTAACCAACCTCGCGTTGGTCGCGGCGTTTTCGAGGTCGCGGCTGTCGAATGAAGTTCAGCCATCGTTGCTGTTTTTCCAACTGCGAGTTCTCAGCGATTCGCATCGTCCCGCGGCGTCTTCAGGAAATGCGGTTGAGTGAGCAAGTCGTACATCTCTGGCCGTCGATCGGCCAACCGATCGATGGCATGCTTGCCAGGAACTCGAGTCACTCGTTTGTTCCGCGACTGCTTCGGATCAATGTCCGCGAACAGAATCGTCGCAGCGGTGCTTTCCGTACTCGCAAGCGTGCAACCACTCGGACCGCAGATTCGACTGCGGCCAATGAATGGAAATCCCCGCTCCAGTCCGACGCGATTGACCGCCAGGAAATAGACGGCGTTTTCCATCGCTCGCGTGTTGAGTGTGTGTTCAGCGACACATTCAGCCCCGGGGGGCCAATTGGTCGGCAGCACGATGAGGTCCGCTCCGAGAATCGCCAGCGATCGCGTCGCTTCGGGAAACGCCGCGTCGTAACAGATCAGCATCCCGACTTTGACGCCGTCGACCTCGAAGACCGCAAACGGACGATCGCCGCAGGTCGTCTGCATGTCGATCCCTAAATACGGCAGATGGACTTTGCGATACGAGCCGACCAGACCGTTCGGCCCCACCAGCGCGACTGCATTGAAGAGTCGCTCTCCGTCACGTTCCAGCAATCCGAAGACAGCGAAGACGTTTAACTCATGACACACTTTCGCGAACGACTCTGTCGCTGGTCCGGGCAGCGTCTGCGCGAACGGCATCGCTTCAGCAATCGACTCAAAGCAATAACCGGTCAACGCACATTCCGGAAAACAAATCAGCTTTGCGCCGGCGGCCGCCGCCTCTTTCAACTTGGACAACATCACAGCCAGGTTGGCATCGGGTTGACCAATCGTGACGTCCGTCTGCACGGCGGCGATTCGCATGTTGAAAATCCTTGAGTGAGTCAATCAAGACAGCTCGATCGGACGACCTGTGCTCGCTCGCACCGAAAAACCATCGGGACTGATGCCCGTTTCCGGGGGAATGCCGAGCGTGTGAAACAATGTCGCGCCGAAATCTTCGGGGCTGACCGGACGGTCTTTGACGTACGCCGCTTGAACATCCGACGAACCGTAAACCGTACCGCCGCGCACGCCCGCTCCAGCCAACATCGCCGAGTAACAGTGCGGCCAGTGATCGCGACCGATCGCGGAGGCTCCGCGACTGATGCGCGGCGTGCGACCGAACTCGCCAACCAGCACGACGAGCGTTTGATCCAGCAACCCGCGCTGTTGCAGATCGTCCAGCAGAGCCGACACGGCGGTGTCGCAAACCGGCAAGGCCCAGCCGAGTCCGTTCCAGCCGTTGCCGAAAATGTCGATGCCTCCGTTCCCGTGCATGTCCCAAGTTTCGAGGCTCAGGAATTTGTCGCCTGGAGCCAGCCCGCACCAGGCGACGACGTTGACCAATCGGACTCCTGCTTCGATCAATCGTCGCGCGAGCAGCAAATTCTGTCCGAGCGGATTGCGACCGTAACGATCTCGCATCGAGTCCGGTTCGCGATCGACGTCGAAGGCTTGCCGCGCGGCTGAGCCCGTCAGCAGATCAAACGCCCGTTCGCGAAATCGAGACAGTGGCTCGGCTGGAAGAGTGGCCGAGGCCGTGGGCTCAAACTGATCGAGCAACTGGCGTCGCGCGGCGAGTCGATCGGTTGTGACTCCGTCGGCGGCATCGAAAGCTTTGACTCGGAAACCGCTGGTCCCGGGGTTGTCCTCGTGACCGGTGCCGATCACGAGCGGCGCGTGAGCCATTCCCAACCAACCACCGGTCGTGTAGGTCGGCTCCGGCGGCATCGCGCCGCCGCCGAACTTCTGCAGCCAGACATGCGACGGCACACTGGTCGACGATGGCCGGAGTTTCGTCACGATCGAACCGAAGGCCGGAGCATTCATCGCCGGTTGCGATTGCCCCGCCAGCAGCATGCGGTTCGCAACGTCATGCACCGGAATGCCGTGACTCATCGACCGAATGACCGCGTAGCGATCCGCTTGCCGAGCCAACTTCGGCATCAACTCGCCCACTTGAAATCCGGGGACCGAAGTGGCGATCGCTTGGTACGGACCGCGAGTTTCCGACGGACCGCTCGGCTTTGGATCCCACGAGTCCAGTTGACTCAAGCCGCCGTACTGAAAAATGAAGATGCACGACTTCTGGTGAACCGAGGCTTGCTCCGCGAAGAGCCGCGGCAGCGATAATCCCAACATCGGCACCGCTCCCGCCTGCAGCATCTGGCGGCGAGACAGACAACCAATTTGTGAAGCGTGACAATTCATTCGCGAAACAACCTAGTCGTCGAAATTGCTTCGTCACCATGTCAGTCCGCTTTAGTTTGGTGGCGGCGCTGTTTCCGGCGGAGTGCTCTTGTGCTGGCCGGGCCACCAGCGGGGGGAGGTCAAGCACAATGCAATCACGGCGGCGAAGAACAGCCACGAGACGTAGTGATGGCGATTCCCTTTTATCGCCTGCCAATTCTTGGCCTCCCATTTGTGCTGGAACCAGGCATCGACGGTGCCCCGCCAAGCGACCGGGACCCACTCGGGAACATCGCGGCGGCGAGTTTCCTCGTACAGATTCTCGATTGCTGTCGTGTCGGACGTGTGCTGCAGCAGTGCGTCGCGCTGTTCCGGAGTCATCTGGCCAATGAATTCCAAGAGGCCAGGATCAGAGTCATTTGACGCAGGCTTGTAGGTTGCGACATCACGCAGATCGGCGGGCAGCGCATCGGCCTTCTCGAAGTTCTTGACATCCGCGCGGGAGACCATGTAGCTCTCCCAGTGACGATCGAGGCTGACTTGGTGGTTGCGGACGAAATACCCCGCGACTTCGCGGTCCCCGATCATCATTTCGCCGGCAGTGAATGCCAGAATGGCCGCCCCCAGAGTGACGATCCAGTGGTAGCGGTTCATCAAACGCGCGATCAAATTGCTGCACGTCATGATGATCGCGATCGAGATCACCAGTCCGCCCAAAAGCAGTTTCCAGTCACCGTGACTGGCTCCGGCGACAGCCAGCATATTGTCGAGGCTCATGGCAAAGTCGGCCAGGAAAATCATCTTGATCGCTGCGATCGTGCTGCGCCCGGCGCCGTCGGCCGTGACATTTTCTTCCTCTTCATCGCACAAGAGTTTGCAGGCGATCCACACCAGCAACAGTCCGCCAAGCAATCGCAGCCAAGGGACCATCAGCAGGAAGGACATGATCATCGTGAAGACGATCCGCAAGAAAATCGCGATGCCGCCTCCCCACAGGATCGCCCGTTTGCGCTGGTGCTCCGGCAGCTTGTGAGCAGCCATGGCGATGACCACCGCGTTGTCACCGGAAAGGACAACATCGATCATGATGATCTGGAGGATCGACAACACAAGGTGAAGCGTCATGGTCGCGGCAGGCTCGAAAAGGGGGCGTGAATTTTGGGGGCCATAAGATAGTCATCCGCCCCACCGGCGAGAAGTTGCTGAATCTCGCGTCGCTGGCGATCAAAGGTTGAGTCGTCGAGCACCGGTTGCAACCCCGTTGTCGACAACGCTGCAGGCAGCTCGACCCAGCTTTTGCAACCGGCGAAGTACGGCGCGTCGCCGATTTCAAACGGCGTTGGGCGGCGGTAGACACGAACCGTCAGTGCGAACAGCCCTGGAGTGCGGTAGTGAAATCGCTGCTCGACCGTCGATTCCGACCAGATGTGCCGCCCGGCCAATCGACTCAATGCCGAACGATCGAGGACCTGCTGGACCTCTTCCACGACGGCAAGCAACTGCAATCGATGTCCGCGAGTCTTGTCGCGAAGTTGCAACTCATCGAGCATCGGCCAGGCGTCCGCGGTGATCTCTTCACGCTGCTGATGAAACCCTGTGGGGAACAGCCAAAACTCGCGGTGCTCGACACGAAAGCCTTCGCGCCCCTCGTGGATGCCCCCCTTGCGAAGGATCAAAGTCTGCCCGCCGCATGCCAGAGCGGCACAAACGACGGCCCACTCCTTGAACACGAATCGGGATTCCGGCGGCATGACGAGCACCACTTCCAATCACTTCTTCGCGTTTTGCTTGGCAACTTCCAGGCGCGGCTTGGACTTCTCGGCCCATTCGCTTTTGGGAAACTTCGCGATCAGCAATTCGTAATCGCGGACCACCTGAGGCCAATCGCCGAGTTGTTCGTCGCACGCGCCGGCTTGGAACAACGCGGGGGCCTGCCATTCTGGGAAGTCGTAGAGGATGTCGACTTTCAGGTAGCTTTCCAGCGCGGCCTTGTAGTCTTTCTGCAAGTAGTGCGTCTCGGCGATCATCAACTGAGCCTTGGCGGCGGTCTCGGTTCGCTTACCGTTCGGGTCGTCGATGACCTGCTTGAAGACAGCGCGGGCTTCGTCAAATTTGCCTTGGCTTTTGTACGCCCGGCCAAGCGTTTCTTCGGCTTGATACAGCAGCCGATTCTTCGCGTCCCAGGCTCGGAAGTTCGTGACCGTCGCGACAACTTCGGCGTAGTTTTTCTTCTGCCAATACGTCTCCGCCAGCAGCACGAACACGCGCGGAAACCAATCCTTGTCCTTCATCGCCGGATCGGCCTTCGCGGCGGCGAGTGGTTTGAGCAACTCCAACGCTGGTTCCGATTGCTGACGTTGCAGCAACGACAACGCGAGATAAAACGCCGCGTCGGACTTGTGGGAACCCTCAGCGAATCGCGTGCGGAGTGCGGTCGCAGTCTTGGCCATTTCGTCCCATTGTTTCTGTTGCTCAGCGATCTGCATCAGCCGCCAGAGTGAGTCTTGTTGGACATCGACGTCCGATTTCGGATCCTCTTCCAATTTTTGAAACGCAGCCTTTGCGGCTTCGAGCTTCGCGGCGACCACCGAACCGTCATCGGGATTCACGCTCGACAACAAGTCTGACTCGGCGAGACTGAACCGTGCGTTGTCCGCCAATTCGCTGTTCGGCACTTCGGCAATCAGTCGCTTGAAGATCTGGTCCGACCGCTCGAAGCGTCCCGCTTCGTAGTTCAACAGCGCCCATTCATCGAACAACTTGTCGAGATTCTGCGGCTTGGGAAACTTGACGAGCAGTTTTTCGTAGGCCGCATCCGCTTCGACCGGCTTGTTCAATCGCCGCAGAGTTCGGGCGGCTTCCAAACCAGAAAGGTACCCGTAGTTGCCCGGCGAGTAGCTTTCGAAGGCGTCGCCAAACGCTTTCGACGCCGCTTCGAGTTGATTATCGAGCTGCAACGACTCACCCAACTTGAACGCTGCTTCCGGCGCGAGCGCGTCCTGCGGAAACTCCTTGACCAATCGCCCAAAACCCTCGGAGGCCTGTTTGAACTGCTTCTTCTCGAACTGGCTCCACGCCTGCCCCGAAAGCGCGGAAACGAAGTGCGGCGACTGCGGACCGGTTGCCACTACGACCGCGTACCATTCCAGCGAAGCATCGAATTGCTTGTGCGAATACGCCGCCTCGGCAAGCTGCAGAGTCGTTCGCACGATCAGCGGACTGTTTGGCAGCGCCGCTTTTAGTTGAGCCATCGACTGCTTCGCCGCGTCGAATTGTTTCTGATTGGATTCGACCAGAGCTTTCGTCACGAACGCCTGATCGAGCTGCTCTCCTTTCGGAGCCAGCCGGATGTAGTCTGCCGCAGCCGATGCGGCTTCGGGAAATTTCTTTTCCGCCAATGCGCTGCTGGCGAACATGACCAACGCGTCAATGGACTCCGACGCCACTCCTTCTTTGCGAACTTGTTCGATGACCGGCGTAAGCGTTTCGATGACTGCCGCATGTTGCTTGAGTCGCTGCTGCGCGCGAGCGAGGTGGTAGCGCGCTTGAAGCTGCGTCTGCGGACGCTGTGCCGCAGTCAGCACGCCTTTAAACAAATCAACGGACGCCGTCGCGTCCGCATCGGTCCCGCGAGCCAGCAGGACGCGGCCACGCAGCAATTCGTTGAACAGCTTTAATCCGCTGTTCGGTTGAGTCGCTGCGAATTGCTTCGTGTAGCCTTCGGCCGCTTGAATGGCCGCGTTGCGAGTTTCGGCATTCGCCGAACGGTTCGCTCGCTGCAACGCCGATTCGCCAGCGAAGTACAGCGCGTCGTCGGCCCATTGCCCTTGAGGCCACAATTTGGCGACGTCGGCGAAGTGCAATTCTGCCGTGTCGAACTGTGACAAACGCAGCTCGCAATCGGCCCATTGAAAGAGCACTTGTTCGGCGATGGGATTCTGCGAGTGAGCTTCGAACGCCGCTTTCAAAATTGCCGACGCACCCGCAAGATCGCCGGCTTGTTTTTGCGAAAGGCCTCGCCAGTAGCTCGCGGCCGGAGCTTGCTCCGGTTCTTTCGCGGCCAGTTCAAACTGCGTGGCAGCGGCTTTGAAGTCCTTCAATTCGTACAAGGCGTAGCCCGCATTCAAACGCGATGCCGGGACGTACTTGCTCTCGGGAAAGTTCTTTTCGAGATCGGTGTAGGCCTTGGCCGCGTCCGCGAAATCTTTTTGCTCGAAGAGTCGGCTGGCGATCTGCAACTGAGCTTGAGCCGCCCGCGTTCCCGCACGATTCATGGCGATCTCGCGATACAGCACCAGCGCCTCGGGAAACTTCTGCTGTGCTTCGAGTGCCTTCGCCAGCCCCCAACGTGAGTCTTCCAGCAGCTTGCCCTGCGGAAAAAGTTTGATCGACTGCTGAAAGTTGGTCGCCGCCGCGTCAGGCTTGCCAAGCCGCAACTGCGTGTCGGCCAGGTAGGGCAGCGCGTACTCGCGAAGCGCGTCTTCGGGCGACTTGGCGAGGAACGCGGTGAATTCTGTTTCGGCCCCTTTCAGGTCGTCGAGGAAGTAGCTCGACTCAGCGATTCGATACATCGCCTGCGGCACTTGCGGGTTGGCCGAGAAGTCTTTGACAAAGGCTCGCAACACGGTGCGAGCCTCTTCGTACTTCTCTAAATTGGTCAGCGACAGCCCCAAATACAGCCGAGCAAACGGCGCTCGGTCGTGCTTGGCGTGGTCTTTCAGGAACTTCTTAAACGCCTCTTCGGACAGTCCCCAGCGGCTCTGTTTGTAAAATCCGACCGCCGCCGCATAATCGTCCGCAGCTTGATCGGCACAGGCGACCTGTCGCCCGAACCAGGACGGGCCTGACGGGTTCGCCAACGCGGCCATCGCGGCGATCAACGCAGCCCAGCGACGCCAACATCCAAATCGGTGTGCCAAGTTGTGTGGAGTTTGCATGATTCGCTCCTGCATCTTGAAGGGCCGCCAAAGTCGTGGGAAACCCAACTCTTTAGCGCCAATGGGGGGAGCTTACCCGCCCGTGTGCCGCCAGAAAACGATGGCCCCGGCGAGGGTCGGATCGGCTCGTCCGAGACTTGTCTTGGCCAAGATTCGAGGGCCAACTAGATTCCCGCCCCGAATGGGCCGGACGCACAGTCGCTCGGCTAAAGATGTCGTAATCTGCGCCCGCCAGGGAAGGCTACCGTGATGGCGACTGCGTGTTTGAATCGTCGACTTGACGACCTGGATGTTCGGCGCATTTGCGTCATCAAACCCAGCGCCCTGGGGGATGTCGTCCAGTCGTTGCCGCTATTGCCGGTGCTGCGCGAAAGATTCCCGAACGCGAGCATCTCCTGGGTCATCAATCACGAATTCGCGGACTTGCTCGAAGGGCATCCGCTGTTGCACGAGTTGCTGCACTTTCATCGACGTGGCGGAGCCACAAACTATTGGCAACTGTTGCAAGACCTGCGGCAACGGCAATTCGATCTGGTCTTTGACCTGCAAGGATTGATGCGCTCCGGAGTGATGACTGCCGCGACTCGCGCTCCGTTGCGAGTCGGCTTGGAAACGTCTCGCGAAGGGGCGAGGTTGGCGTGTCATCAAACGATCCCCGGCACCAGCAAAGGAATGTCTGCGTTTCGAAGATACTGGCGGATCGCCGAGGAGCTTGGATTGGGCCAGCGCACTCCTCAGACGATCGTACCGACAACGGAAGCGGATCGTGCCTGGGCGGCAACCTCGTTGAGCGGGTTAGCCGGACCGATCCTGGCGATTCATCCGGGAGCAGGCTGGATGACGAAACGCTGGCCGATCGAAAAGTTTGCTGTTGTGGCTCACAAGGCGATGCGGCAGTACGGATTCTCGGTGGTGATCCTCGGCAGCAAGGTCGAACAGCCGGTCTCTAACGAATTGCAATCTCTGCTGCACGGATTTGTGTCGCGAAAGGCGGTGCTGAATCTGACCGGTCAAACGACGCTCAAGCAGCTCTCGGCGGTGTTGTCCTCAGTCGATGTCGTGCTGACGAATGACTCTGGCCCGATGCACCTCGCGGCCGGCCTTGGCACTTCTGTTTTGGGAATTTTCACCTGCACCAGCCCGGCAATCTCGGGTCCACCGGGCGAGCAGCACGAGCTGGTTTCCACCCACGTCGCCTGCGCGGCCAGCTACAGGAAGAAGTGCCCGCATTCCGGCTGTATGCACTTGTCCTGCATGGATGAACTGTCGACCGAACGTGTTTGCGCAGCTCTGGTCCGCCTCATCGAGAAACGCCAGCTTCATTCGCGGGCGGCGTGAGTTGCCGGACTTCACATTGACCGTTTTTCGAGAGCGGCGTATACGACCCCGCCCATACACTGGCTGGAAGCCGTCGTCTGCGGCAGGGATGCCATGAACCGTGCGACCTCTGTGACTGTTTGCTCGAACGACGTGCCTGCCCCGCGCGAGCGTGAGCGCTCGTCTGCCGACGTGAATCGCTGGGTCGCCATGATCGATGCGGAATTGCGATCCGAAGCTGATGCTGGTGAGGCCCACGAAGACACAGTCGCAGTCACGTTGGAATTCGGACGTGGCCGGATGGATCTCGCCGCTGAGCCGTTGCGGGCCGGTGACTCGCTGCGGCTCGATCAGTTGGCGGACGAACCGCTTGATCTGGTGGTCGATGGTCGTCCGGTCGCGCGCGGCGAACTGGTGGTCGTTGATGGTCAAATCGGTATCCGCATCGTGGAATTATTGATGCTCGTGGTGACCTGGCTCGCTCTCGGGACTTCGTCCAGCTTGGCCGATGAACAATCCGAGGCATTCTTATTCGACAACATTTCCGAGCGACTTGAAACTCCGTTCGGGACGGTGCGTAGTTCGCGATCAAGCCACGAAGCTGAGAAGTCATCAATTACATCCTCTCGGATCGCTAATGAACCGCCGCAAGTCGTTTCGAACCCGCTGCCACGTCGCTCGAATTCGGCAACTCGCGACGCGAATCTCACTCATGTCAACGCCTCGACCAGTTGGTCGGCAACGGTGTGGTCGCTGTTACTAATCGTCGGACTCATTGTCGTTGGAGCCCAATGGCTCAAATCACGTTCTCCGACAGTCGCACGCGGCTTGCCCGCCGAAGTCTTCGAAATCCTCGGTCGCCAAGCGATCGATCCGCGCACAACCGTCGTGCTCGCTCGCTGTGGTTCGCGGTTGCTCCTGCTCAGTCAGTCGCCACATGGCCTGCAGACACTTGCCGAGATCACCGACCCGGTCGAGATCGACTGTCTCGCCGGCCTGTGCCGCGCGACCCCGCGAGAGCAAACGCTCCTCGAAACCTTCCGTGCAATGTTGCGCAAGCCGACGGGCTCCAAACCCACTACCTCAACGCTGATAAACACGCTCGATGAACGGCGCACCGCCCGGCCCATGCCAGCGAGATCCGTCGCCTCTGCATTATTGCCGGAGGTGCGATCATGAGATCGTTCGTTGGGAGACGATCGTTCCGCATGGGAACCGTGCTGATCTCGTTCAGCCTGCTGGCACTGACCGGATCGATCTCGCTGGCTGCCGAAACCGAGCCACTGGCACCGAGCAATCTCGTCACACCGCAATCTTTGTCAGCATCGTTGCCGTGGTTGATCGGCGCGACAGTGCTCAGCCTTGTGCCGGCTGTATTGCTGATGAGCACTTGCTTCGTCCGGTTCGCGGTGGTGCTTGGATTGTTACGGCAGGCGCTGGGTACCCCGCAGGTTTTGCCTAATCAGATTTTGATGGCGTTGAGTCTGTTTCTGACGTTCACCGTGATGGCTCCCGTGTGGTGTGAATCGTATGAGACCGGTTGGAAGCCGTACTCCAAAGCCGCCACGGCCGAGAATTCATCGGCCGTCTTCGAAAACGCGCTGCCGAAAATGCTCGCCCCGATTCGTCGCTTCATGAATCGCCAGATCGAAGCCTCTGGAAACGCCGATGGCGTCTGGATGCTCCTCGATCTGCAGCGTCAGCATGCCGGCGAGACCGACACGCCTGAGCCTAAGAGCTACGACGAGGTGCCGATTTCGGTCCTGCTGCCGTCTTTTCTGCTGAGCGAACTCAAGACGGGCTTCCTGATCGGCTTCCAATTGTTCCTGCCGTTTCTGGTGATCGACTTCGTTATCGCCTCTCTGCTGACCGCGCTGGGGTTGACGACGATGACGCCCACTTCTGTTGCGTTGCCCTTCAAACTCCTGCTGTTCGTGCTCATCGACGGCTGGTTCCTCACCGTCGGCATGTTGCTCGCCAGCGTTTCGATGACTGGGTGACACAGTGAGGGGGTGACAAAGTGACGAATCTAAGTCACCCCCGCACCTTGTCACTTCTTATCCCATGACTCCCGACCAAGCCTCTGAACTCACTCGCAACTCGCTCTGGCTGGCGCTGCAAGTCGCCGGTCCGCTGCTCGTGGTGTGCCTGACGGTCGGCTTAGTGGTCAGTCTGTTTCAAGCGGCGACTCAGTTGTCCGATCAGACTTTGAGCTTCGTGCCGAAACTGTTTGCAGCAGTGTTCGCCGGAGCCGCCCTGCTCCCCTGGATGGCCTCGCGGCTGACCGAGTTTGCACGGCATTTGATCGAATCCATTGCACACGGTGGGTGAGGACATGCCACAGTTTTCTCCCGCCGATCTCGCCCTGTGGCAGTCCCCTTGGACGGGCCATCTCGTGACGTTCACGCTGGTCTTGGCACGCGTTTCGGGACTGCTCGCGGTCGGACCACTCCTCGGCCGAGCGATCCTGCCGTGGCAAGCTCGCGTCGGACTGGCTCTCGTCCTGTCGATGTTGCTGACACCGTTGGTGGCTGCTGCGACGCTGACTCGCTTCGATCTCACGAGTTTCCCTCCGGCCGCCGCAACCGAGCTTGGCTTAGGCTTTCTGCTGGGCTGCGGATCGCTGCTGATCCTCTGGGCCATTCCATTGGCTGGACGACTGCTCGACCAGCAACACGCTCTGCCGAGTGACGATGATGACGAACCACTCGGCGGCTCGCCGATCGCACGCTGGCTCACGCTTTGGGGCGCCGCTTGCTTTCTGCTTTGCTCGCCGATCAACGGCCACTTGCGAGCCGTGAAGCTTCTGGCAGACAGCTTTCAATCCTGGCCGCTCGGATCATCGGGTGGAGTCTGGGAATCGAATTTGATTGCACAACTTGTTCAACACTCTTGCCAGCTCTCGTTGTTGTTGATTGCGCCGGCGCTGGCGACATTGACCCTCGTGAATCTGGGCTTCGGATTGCTCGGTGCCGCCGGACTGCCCGGAGCATCGACCAGCATCGGCAATTCGACACGGCCGCTCATCGCCACCCTCGTACTTGTGGCCAGCTTGTCCGGCATCCAACAGACCATCTTCGACTCCGTCCGCGATGGCATCGCGGTACTGGCCGACAACTCGAACACATCCCGTTGAATCATTCTGGTCCTGCTCAATGGCACTGCTCGACGAGAATTCCGAGGCCCGCACCGAACGCCCGACCGAGCGTCATCGCCGAAAGGCTCGTGAGCGCGGTTTGGTCGCACACAGTGTCGAGCTGCTCACGGCGGCGCGCCTGTTGGCCACCTGGATCGTGCTCGGCTGGTGGTTTGTGAAGTTCGCAATCACTGCCAGATCGTCACTTCGAGATGCGCTGGAAAGCGCTGGCTCCAACACACAACATCCATCGGCCGCGATGATTCAACTTCGCGACTTGACCTGGCAGTTCCTCGCGTCCACGAGCTGGCCGCTGGTCACTGTGACTGTCTTGCTGCTGGTGACTCACTTCGCCCAAACCGGCTGGCTCTGGCGTTGGGAGAACGCGGCACCGCAGTTGTCGCGACTCTCGCCGATCTCGGGGTTGCAACGCTTGGCCTCGTTGGCGACGACGGGCCGCGCTCTGAAGCTGAGCTTGAGGTTGTCTGTGGTCGGCGGTGCAATCGTTTTCGTCGTGTTGCCGCAAACGCTGTTTTCGTCAGTGAGCAAGTCCGCAGACTTCACGGGGCAACTCACGACGTTTGGAGCATCCGCCGTGCAACTCGTCGCTCACGTCGCGATGGCAATGCTGACATTCGGCGCACTGGATTACGCCTGGCAACGCTGGCGTTTCGAGCGATCTCTGCAAATGACTCGCGAGGAAGTTCGTGAAGAACTCAAGGAGATCGAAGGGGACCCGCAATTGAAAAGTCGGCAACAGGCCCAAGCCCGCCACCGCGTGGCTAATCCGGAGTCGCTCGAATCCAACACAGGACGCTTGGTGTAACCAATGCACAGGGCAACGTTGTCGTGCTTGTAATTCACGACTCCCACTGCGATAACTCCGCCCGCCACCGACGAGGCGAAGCGAGGGCCAGCGGCTACTCACGCCAAGTCCAGTTTATTGACGGGCTGTAGCGCAGTCTGGCTAGCGCGCCTGCTTGGGGTGTAGGAGGTCGTGGGTTCAAATCCCGCCAGCCCGATTTCCATTTCCTGACGACTTCGCCTTTCTGCCGGAGTCAGTTTGGAACACAGACCCGGATGGGCTTAGGCTCTCCGGGTTTTTGCATTGATAATCAGCAATTTGTTGCAAGGCTCGACGACCGGTCGGGCCTTTGTATTTGACGATCGGAGACGGAGCGTCGCCGAGCGTAAGAATTCCGCTGAGCACTTTGTTCTCGATCCGCTTCCTCTTTTGCACTTTGTGGAAATTGAGAAACAACTCCGCGTTGACGATGCAAAACAGTTCGCCAATGGATTCCAAGCTGTCAGGATCATTTGCCAAGCTGGGTAGTCGCTCGACCAATGCGAGTGCGGCTTGAATGGTGGCATCGGGATTGGCCAGCGAATTGCTTTGGACTTGCAGCGTTGCCAGGTCTCGCTGCAGTTGCTGTTCTCGCAACTTCAATTCGCCGTGGATCCGTTGGATGCCTTGAAACATTTCCGCTGATTCAGCCGGAGCAGCATTTCGTTCCGCGCGCGTCATTTGCAGGCGGAGTTCGGCAAGTTCGGATTGTCGCACAACCACTTCACCGTCAGCTTTCTCCGACCGTGTCGCGGCAGCGATACCTTCTCGGAGCTTGGACTCCAGGCGTGATCGCATTCCAGGCGGCAGAAGTTTCTGGCGAATGACCGCCAGTGCGAGCTTGGCTGCTGTGATTCCGTCGGCACAGTTGTGATCGCATTTACGAGGCTTAGTCTGATGGTACTTCGCACAAACATATCGAAACGAGTTGAGGTACGGTTCACGGTACATCGGCCAACCGCAATTCGCGTCGAAGATTCTCGCTCCGAGTGGGTTCTTTTCTGGCTCTTGTGAACGGGGCTTGTCTCGCTGGCTTCCAGCCCGCTTTTTTAAGATTGACGCGATCCGTTCCGCCTTTTCAGCAGTAATCAGTGGTTCGAATCGAGCAGTGCCAGTCACCAACTGGCCTTCGTCGTTTCGAATCACTTTGGGTTCTCCGTCTGGCCGGTAATCGTTCTCTTCGAGAAGACGAGGGCCTTCGGGAGTCATGCGTCGCAGATCTCCCATCGAGCGTTTTCCGTAGGAAGTGACCGCTCGCAGCAGCGGATTCGTAGCGATGTTTTTAATCGTGTTCGCATTCCACGTTCCGGTGACCAAATGTGTGACACCCAAGTCTTTCCGTATGCGGCCCGCGTCTGGCGCTGGGACTCCCTTCTCGTTCAAGTAGCGAGCGACACGGCCTGCCGGCGTGTGCTCCACCTTTTCAAGAATCTCACGTATCACCGCCAGTTTCGATTCCGGACCGGGCAACCAAACCACATGGTGTCCGTGTCGGCGTAAGACCTCGCCCTCTTCAAGCTCACGAACGAATTCGCCATCGACGCGGACCAAGGCTCGATAAGATCCGTACGGCGGGCGACCTCCGGTCGAGAAGCCCATTCGTACCAAGCTGAGTTGGGCGCAGATGGACTTCTCCGCAAGTTCAATTCGATCTTTGCCGCTTTGGTCGTTGTCAACAATCGCCACGATGGCTTCACTGATCTCCCGGCGTTGCCCTTTCTTGATTGGATCCATCGTACGATCCATAAAGACCAACGTGATTCCCAATTCTCGGCACTCATTTTCGAGGGACACTCCCTCAAGTGGATCGTCCGGCCGTGACATCTTGTTCTCGGGCACACAGTAATCGAAAAAGATATCGCCGGAGACTGCTTGACCGGACTTGATCATGCCCTTGATTTCGGCCGGAGTTGCTTTGAATCGCAAACCCAGTTCCTTGGCGCGGCGCTGCGCCCATTCCACATATTGAGCCGGAGTTTGTTGGTGTTTTCCCCCGCTATCATGCGAATGAAAAACGGCTTGCCCCTGGCGGTCGGCGATTTCTTCGAGTCGCCCGATTCAATCATCACGAAGAGTTCCTCGAGAGCCATGAGTCGCCATCCCCGTGCGTCGGTTTGAAGACTCTGATCGAGGCAATCACACCGTTTTGCGCGTACCGCGTCCAGTTTGAGGAGCGGTGGATCTGCTTCTCGACCGTCGCCCGCGAATTAAGTCTCCGCCATTTCAATGGCATCACAAGATTCAGCAACTCGTTCCGGCGGGTTTGCGGCGGTACATCAGACTTGGGGTGATCAATGACGGCAGCAGACTCACCAGGATCGTCGTGATGACAAACGAGGTGTTGTGAGCCTGTAGCCAAGTGAGTGAATCGACCAGCCAGTGTCCCTCGAAGAAGGCCTTCGCCACGTCGTCGTTGGCGTGCAAGGCCAAGGCACCGCCGCCGAGAGCGATGTCGTGAGCGATCGCCGCTCCCCCAAACGCGGCGTGATAGGCTATCGCGCCGCCACCTCCTGCAAGATCCCAGCCCAGTGCGCCGCCGCCGCAGGCTTGCCAGCCGATCGCTCCACCGCCAAACGCGAGGCCACCGATTGCGAGTCCTCCCAGGACCAGCGCGCCAACGGCCACTCCGCCGAATGAGCAGAGTCCAATCGCGATGCCACCGCAACTCACGCCTCCAATCGCCATGCCGCCGATCGCGATCAAACCGCGAGCCTTGCCACCGATCGCCAGCAAGATTCCATCCGCTCGGTCGCCGATCGCGATCCAACCGCACGCACGCAGACGGCCATGTGTGACGGATCCTGACGACGATGCGCCGGGATCGCTGACGCGAATGTCGATCAGCGGCAGCCCCAAGAACGTGGCCGAACTGCGATAGACACGCCCTTCCCAACGATTGACCACACGCTGCGCGGCCACGGCGAGCCGAGCGGTATTGCGATCGGAATCGGTGGGCGTCTCGGCGCGAATTCGTCGTACCGCGCGATACGCGAGGTAGCTCTCGGTCCCGACGTAGGCTTGAAACAACACCATCCAACCGATCGTCGCGGTGGCCAACTGAATTCCGTTCGCGCGCGTGGAGATGCACAGCCAGATGATGCCCAGCAACAGTACCGTCGCGATTATCGAGACGATGAGCATTCGTCGTCCCACGCGTGATAGATGTTGTCGTTCGCGATTCGTCGGCGCGAGCTGCGCCGGGAGCCACATTCCGAACCAGCTTCCCGCCAAGCCGGCGAGCGTTCCGAACAAGGGGCTCAGCAGTCCCACCTTGCCAACCGCAGCCACGCCGCTCGATAGCACTGCGGCCGACGAGCCGTGCAGCGACGCTGTTCCCGCGATTGCGGACTTGGTGCCCGCCGACATTGCCGTCAAGCCGGCGATCACCGCCGTCGTGAATGCGGCTCGCGGACGACTGCTCTTCAGCGTCCGCTCGACCAGGTCCGCGACTTGCTCGCGCAGAATCTCTCGTCCGCGCGACAACCTCTGCTTCACCGTATCGGAGGAAAGTTCGAGCGTCATCGCGACCTCGGCCACCGATTGATGTTCGCGATGGAACAAGATCAACGGCTCGCGGTACGTTTCGGGAATCTCTTCGAGCGCCTGCCAGACCAGTGCTTGCTCTTCGCGCGAGGCCGCTTCGTCCAACGGTTCGAGCTCGCCGCCCGACTGTTCTGACTGCCGGTCGAGCGATTCCGAAGGCCGCGTTCTCCGCATCGCGTTGTTGGCCATGTTTCGAGCGATCCCACACAACCAAGCCCGCAGCCGAGTCGGGTCCAGCAGTGTCGCGCGTTCTCGCCATGCGGCCCAGAATGTTTCCTGAGCGATATCCTCGCTGAGGGTCAAATCGCCACACGCGCTGTACGCGACCGCTGCCACCGCCGACTGATGCCGCCCCACCAATTCCGCAAACGCGTGTCGGTCGTCACCGCAAACCAACTGCCACAACGCCACGTCTGATCCAACTTCCGCCGTCGCCATGATCCCCTCCGAATCGTGAAAACCCACCGTCCCAGCATAGTGGCGCTGAAAGCCGATTCGGTGACAAAGTTGGCGGAAGTGCGTTCCGGGTCACGGCGGGCTAGTTTTTGAAGATGCGTAGTCTGTTCATCAAGAGGTTGGGTTTGAGGGCGTGTTCTCTACAGAGTGAGCCGACGGTTTGTGCGAGTCGGCGTGCGAGGTTGAGGGTTGCGAGGCGGCCGCGATTCTTCTCGACGGTCGTCGCTGTTTGCTGTTGGGCCTGTGCTTCATGTACGGCGTAGGGGGGAAAAGCTTCGTGGGATCACGAAGGCTTGCTCGATGTCGTGCAGGAGTTGCGGCGGATTCCCTTTGATCGTCACGAGGTCGTCGGCTTCTTGTTCGACAAACTCCAAAAGCACCGCGTCCAGCAGATCGGGATCAATCTCGGCCTGCACGTTGGCAAACGTCTGCCGCACCGGCGGCTTCCGACGAAAGCCCAACAAATGCCACATCCCCGCGCCGTGCAGTTCGAGCCAATGCACGACCAGACGAATCCCTCGAAATCCACACAGCGTGGCACACACCAAGACAGCCAGCTTGTCGGACAACGAATGACGCCATCCCAAACGCCCGCGAGGATTGGGAACTCGCTGGAGAAACTCCAGCAAGCCCCCGGCGGGCTGAACATTCACGCCAAAACCTTCGCAATCTCCCGGACCAACAACGGCGGAACGTTCGTGTCGTGCCAAGCTCCCAAAATCTCTTCGTATTCTGCGCGACACTTCCATCAAGGCAAATTAGCTGGCCGTACTCGTCGGATTCGCGCGTCTTGTGGGTCATTGGAAGCACCAGTACCATCGCCCTTGAGCGACTCCATTGCGCTGCGGTCGAAGTTGTGTCATTCAATGACCTCCCCTCTTGCAATCTGGAATCACGATTGCTGATTTAGCGTCGAACTGAGAATGGTTATGTCGAAAGGCAAGCGATTAAGTTGGGTGCTTGCGGGCTTGTTTGGAGTGCTCGGCGTCTGTTGGTTGGGTTCTTTGGTTTTGAATCGAAGCCCGAAATCAGCAACTGTTCCACAGGCATTACCTCACTTGAATTTGGATACCGCTGCGACGACCGACCACGGGTTTGTGGGAAGCGAGGTTTGCGCGACTTGTCATCATCGAATTGCGGAGAGCTATCGTCAGCACCCAATGGGACGATCGCTAGCAACTGCTCACGAGGCGACGCCCATCGAAAATTTCGACGTCACGGAGTTTTCCCCACCGGGACCGCGGCGGTATCGAATTGAACGTACGGCGGAAGGTGTTCGTCATCATGAATCGCTGGTGGATGAAGAGGGAGCGGTGCTGTACGACCAGAGCGTCAAGGTTGCTTACACATTGGGGTCTGGCAAGCGTGGCCGAGCTTACCTGATTGAGCATGACGGAAAGCTCTTCAAGTCCTCGATCGCGTGGTTTTCCCGTCCCAAGGAGTGGGGATTGTCCCCGGGCTACCCGCCCGACCAACACAAACGGTTTGAGCGGCGAATTACGGATGGGTGTATCAATTGCCATGCCGGGCGGATGGAGGCGGACCGCAGGGCTCCCGACACCTATGTGCAACCAGTCATTGCCGAATTGGCGATCGGCTGCGAACGCTGCCACGGTCCTGGACGAAAGCACGTCGAAGCTCAGGAGTCGGGGACGCCGACCGCGTTGGCCAAGGATCACATTATCAATCCCGCTAAACTGGAGGCCGCTCGGCGAGAAAGCGTCTGTGCTCAGTGCCATTTGCACGGCAAGGCGACAGTGATGCGAACCAACCAGACGACATTCGATTTTCAACCGGGCGATCTCTTAGAAGACAACCGCATCGTGTTTGTCACGCCCCCCAAAACAGCCAGTGAATCCACGACGAACGCACTCAGCCAAGTTGAGCAAATGTCGTCCAGCGTCTGCTTTCAGAAGAGCGCAGGTCGCCTAGGATGCATCTCTTGTCACGACCCGCACTCGCTGCCTGCGCCGGAATCGAAAGTCGAGTACTATCGCGCGAAGTGCATCACCTGTCATGAAACCCGCAATTGCGGATTACCCGTCAAAGAGCGGCTGGCTCGCGAGGCCAATGATTCGTGCATTGCCTGTCATATGTCGCCTGTTTTGCATGTCGGCAACATTTTGCATGTTTCGTTCACTGACCATCGGGTTCTGCGCCAGCCACAAAGCGATCGGCCCGACGAAAAGGTCAGCTCGTCTGCCGCCAGCGCATTGGCGGTTTTTGACAACGCAGATCAACGTATCCCCAAACATGAACTCGATCGCGCGACCGCCTTTACGCTGCTGGGAGGACTCGACCACAAGTCGCCGACCGTCTCCGACGCGCGGCGGGCAGAGCGGTTGCTGATGCCCTTGCTCCAAACGCACTCCAACGACATCGACGTTTTAGAAAACCTCGGTGCCGCCTGCCTGATCCAGGGGCGAGCCTTCGACGCCGCTGAATGGTGGAACGAAGCGCTGAAACTGAACCCTCGTCGCGAATACGTGCTGGAGCATTTGTCGCTGCTGTATTTCGACCAACGGCAACTCCCCCTGGCGCGGGAATCTTTGCAACGATATTTGGCCGTGAATTCCTGGCATGGCTCGATCCACGGACGGCTTGCTGGAGTGCTCGGATCGCTGGGCGAATGGCGTGAGAGCATCGCAATCGCCGAGCATGCATTGGAATTGAATCCGACGTTGATTCCGCTCCACGGTTGGCTGGCAAATGCTTACCGACAAGTCGGAAACACTGCGGAAAGTCAACGGCACCGACAGTTGCTCATCCGCATGCAGATTCTGATGCCGAGTAACAGTCCGCCGCCGGAGACCTCACGTTGAAAACCTTGTCTCCCGTGAATGTCACCCGCTTGGTTTTGGCAGCCACATTGGCCGCGATCGGCTGCGGCGGTCGCGAGACGGCTGATTCCAGAAATCTGCCTGCAACTCCGGCGGTCGAGATAAAGACCCAGCCGCCCGCCTTTCCGGCGATGAAGCCGCAGCGCGCGGTCGCTTCGGAGGTCGTGGTTCCCGGGAATCTCGCGTTCGTTGATGTTGCTCACGAGCGCGGCCTGCGCTTTATCTGGCCGGAACAGCCTCGGCCGATGACGGCGCTCGATGCTTTCGGAGCCGGTTGCGCTGTGTTTGACGGCAACAACGATGGCTGGCAGGACGTGTTGCTCGTCGGGAATCCCCATCCGTCACTTTTTCGCAACATGGGCGGCGGTCGTTTTCAGGAGGTCACTCTGGAAAGTGGTCTTAAAGCAGTCCAGGGACATTGGACGGGTTGTGCGATCGGTGATTACGACGGCGATGGATTGCTCGATGTCGTGCTCACCGGTTATCGCCAACTGGCTCTCTTCAAGAATGTCGGTGATCTGCGGTTTGAGCTGTCCACTGCGGCCGCGAAGCTGGATCCCTTGAATCAAGGGTATTGGGGAGCCAGCGTGGGCTTCATGGATCTCGATGGCGACTCGTGGCTGGACCTCGTGATCTTGAATTACGTCGTCTATGGCCCCGATTCCCCGAAGTATTGTGAATACGCCCCGGGAGTGCGGTCAGGCTGTTCGCCGAGAACGTATCTTCCGGAACGGGGCCAAATCTGGCGGAACACCGGCGAAGGCGCTTTCGAGCTTGTCTCTTCAGAGAACGGAATGCAGCAAACTCATGGCGTCGGACTGGTGCTGGCGTTTACAGATTTGGACGAAGACGGTCGCATGGACTTCTACATCGGCAACGATGGCGTGGCGGCCGATCTCCTGCACAACCAGGGGCAGATGCGATTCGAGAACATCGCGTCCGTGGCTGGTGTCGCTACGTCCGACAATGGTGGCGCGGTCTCGGCGATGGGCGCGGATTGGGCCGACTTCAACCGCGACGGGCGGTTGGATCTGGCGGTCACCAATTGGCACGGGAATTCGTTCGTGATGTTCCAGAGCCTGGGGCACAAGTTATTCCTCGATAGCGCGAAGCAAACCAATTTGGCACGCGACACGAAGAACCGCATGGGCTTTGGAGCCAAATGGGTCGATTTTGATAATGATGGGTGGCCCGACCTCTTTTTCGTCAACGGTCACGTCTACGATAATTCATCGGAGATTCATGGTCCGAGTGTTCCGTTCCGGCAGACGATGTGTCTGTTCTGGAATGATCGCGGCCGAAAACTCCAAGACATTGTTCCCCAACTCGGGATCGATATTCAGAGGTCGATGGTGGGGCGCGGTTCGGCAACGGGCGACTTCGACAATGATGGCCGGGTCGATCTGCTGGCCGTCGATTTCGAGGGCGCGGCGATGCTTCTCGAAAACAGAACCGAGACAAACCACCATTGGCTGAAGCTCGACCTGCGCGGCAAAGCCCCTAACGGGTTCGCTTATGGAGCACGCGTCGTTGGGAAAACCGCCGATCAGGTCTGGTTGGCCGAGGTCTCGCCCGCGTCCAGTTACCTTTCCTCAAGTGATCCACGCATTCATTGGGGGCTGGGTGATCACACCACGGTCAGTTCCATTTCGATCCGCTGGCCTTCGGGAACCGAACAGACGTTGCACAATGTTTCTGCTGACCGCATCCTGCGAGTGGTTGAAGGCGAACCATAGTGCTTCGGTTTTTGCCAACGAACAAGCTGGAATCAAATGTCACGCAAACGACGACTCGCCTGGATGTCATTCGCAATCGCCGCCGTGGTCGCGGCCTGGATGGCTCCATCGATGTACCGAGGGTGGTGCAACGCAAAGAGACGCGAATCGTCGGCACAATGTCGTGACGCACTAATCCACCAGCGCTGGGACGAAGCGGAGTCTATCGCGGAACGCTGGTCGGCTTGGGATCCGCAAAATGGCGAGATCTGGCAGTATCGCGCTCAGGCCGCCGCAGGCCGGAAGGATTGGCCGGCCGCCGCGAAATTCCTGTGGCGTATTCCCGCAGACGATACTCGGGCGATGCAGGCCATGATCGAGGTGTCGAAACTCTCTTTCACCCACCTCAACGATCCGTTGCAGGGTGTCGAGGCTTGTGAACGAATCTTGAAAATCGCTCCGCTAGCGGCCGGGGCACACCAGCAACTGATTTGGTTCGCTGCCATGACGCTGCAGCGCGAGAAACTCTTGCAACAAATTCGGTCAGCGATCCGCGCGAAAAGCGAACCGCGCGAAGCGTATGTCTATTTTTTTCTGGCAGACACGATGCGGTCGAAAGTCGCGGTGAAACTCAACGAGCGTTGGATGCAATCAGCTCGCGACGCGGAGACGTTTCAAGTTGCGTACGCTCTGCAGCTTCCCGATATTGAGGTTGAACTCGCTGGATCTTCGACTGCGAATTCTGCAGAGGAAATGCCTAACGTGCCGGCCGGTCGATCCAAACGAGAATTGGTCGATGAGCTTCTCATTCGCTTTCCACACAATGTCGAGCTGCTTGCATTCAAGGCCGAGGAACGTATCTCTGCCGGCGACGTCGACGGTGTCGCGACGCTGTTGTCTCAAGCCCCAGCGACCGCTCAACAAGACAGCCGGTACTGGCGAATCAAGGGCTGGCTTCACGAATCAGCCAACGAATTGGAAGACGCAGCCGCAGACTATCACCGGGCTCTCGAACTGTTTGCCCTGGATTGGAACACGATGAACCGGCTTTCCGTCGTCGAACGCCGTCGGCAGAACGTCGCCGAGGTTCAGCGTCTGTCCAAATTAGTGGAGCAAGCCAAGTCCATTCGCAAGAGTCTCCGGCAACTCTCGGCGGTCGAAATGGTGACGCCGGAAATCCTGGTCGAACTTGCCAAGTTCGCGCGAGATTGCGGCGACAAGGACGTCGGCCCGGCGCTGGAACGCCGATTGTCCGGTGAGGGGAGCCGTTAAGTGGCTTTTTTCAAGTTGAAGAACACGCCTAGTGGGGCTCCTAATGGATGAGTTCCAGAACATTCTGAAGAAATGTTTTTCGTCGAAAACGAGTGGTCTCGTCAGCTTGTCCGTGATCGGACTCGTTATCACCGTTGCAGTTTTCGGTTCGCAATGGCGGCGAGATTGGCAGGCTCGGGACTTTGAACGCCAATGCCGAGCGCTTCGCAATTCTAGGGATTGGTCGCAGCTTGCCACCGTTTCCGAAACATGGACTCGAAACGATCCCGGACGGGCGAATGCTTGGCTGTTCCGAGCGGAAGTGGCCGAGAGCCAGAGACAGTACGTTGCGGCTGCGGAGTTTTTGTTTCAAGTTCCGCCCCAGGATCCGAAATCGATTCCTGCAGCAATGAAAGGAGCGACGATTCTGCTGAGCAAAGCCAATCGGCCCATTGAGGGAGTGGATGCACTTGAAAAGCTCCTCCAGCGCGAGCCGCGGATCGCGGAAGCACACCATCACCTCATCCAGTACTACGCATTAACGCTTCAGCGAGATCCGTTAATGCGACAAATCCGCTTTGCCATCGCACACAAACGGGAGACGCCCGAGGCGTACGTTTATTTGTTTCTCGTCGACACGCTGAGACTGTCAAACGGCGTCGAGATGAACAACCGCTGGCTGGAAGCGTACCCAGACCACGAAACCTTTTTGGTCGCCAAGGCCCTGCACATGGAGGAACGGCGAGAAGCCGCCCGCCGCAGGGCCGCCGAAAGCAAAGACAATCCAACCGACATCTCATCAGAAACCATTCCCGACCGGTCGCAGACGCTGGCGGAGTTGTTTCGGAAATATCCCCACAATCTCGAATTAATGGCCTACGAAATTGAGCAATCACTGCTGGTTGGGGAAATCGACCGAGTCATCACAGTCCTGTCGCAAGCACCGCCAGAAATTGATGAAGACAATCGCTTCTGGCGTTTCAAGGGACAGGTTCATGAGGACAAAGGACAAATCGACGAAGCCGAATTGGCCTACCGAATGTCGGTCAAAATGAATCCTTTGGATTGGAGAACCTGGAATAGCTTGGCGAAAATCGAACGCTTGAAGGGCCGGTTTTCCGAAGTAAACCGGCTCCAAAATTTGGTCAAAAGCGCCGACAAACTGAGACACCAGGTTCGAGGTTTGGATGCCGTCGAAAACATTGGAAACGAATGGCTGCTGGACCTTTCACGATTCGCACAAGAAGCCGGGGACGATCAGATCGTGAAGGCATTGTCTCAGCGGATCGGGAGAGCCTCCCCAATACCTGCCTTAAGATAACATGAAGATGGCTTCGACGAATTCTAAAAAATACAGACTGGCTGATTGACAAACTGAGCGAGGATTACAGAGTATCTCTCGGTGTCAGCCAGTGGGAACTGACGAGACTGATTTCGACGATAGTTTGGTAATGCCCGAAAAATGCAGTGATGCGGCGGGCGTATTCGCCGATCTCCAAGAAATCATGCGGAGCAACTTTGACTGGAGAGGAGTCATCCTCATGCTTACTGACCGTGTCGTTCCTGCCGCCATCGCCATCTTCTGCCTTGCGTTAATCGGTTGTGGTGATAGTGATCTTCCTCCGGCCTACTCTGTCAAAGGCAAGGTGACCGTGCAGGGAACTCCATTAAGTGGTTATCTTGTTTCCTTTGTACCGACAGACGGGAACGGTGGAGCTTCGGCCAAGACAGGATCCGACGGTGGTTACTCCTTGGAAACGTTGGATGGTCGACCTGGTTGTCAGTTGGGGAAATACAAAGTCGTGATTCGGCCTGGAATTGACGCCATTCAGGAGGCTATGAAGAACGTGAAACCTAGCGCGAAGTCAATGCCCAATCCTGAGTCAAAGGTTCCTGACACCTACAGTGCTGCTGGAACTTCGCCGAAAGAGGTTGAAGTCAAAGCGGAGAAGAATGTGATTGACATTGCGATTTAGGGTCGCCTGGTGTCTGACTGCCAATTGCAATTGCGGTCAGCATTGTTTTTTTTCTTTTTCGGGAGTGGCAATTATGAATACCTGTGCCGAAAGAAGGTCGAGGCGATATCCGGCTTTCACGTTGATCGAGTTGTTGGTTGTGATTGCGATCATCGCCGTTCTGATCGCGTTGTTGCTCCCCGCCGTACAGCAGGCGCGGGAATCTGCACGCCGTTCTCAATGCAAAAACAACCTGAAACAGTTAGGGCTGGCGCTTCACAACTACCACTCCTCCTCCAACGTCTTTCCGGCCAATCGGGTTTACCGCTCAGCCTTTGACGGTGGCCCGCAAGGCGATCCGTTGCCCACCGCTGCTGCCCACAAGGCCTACGGAAGTATCGGTTGGACGGCAATGTTATTGCCATACATCGATCAGGCGCCGCTTTACAAGAAAATCGACTTAAATTTGAATGCGGCTGGCCGTTTTGGGATCGTCGATAACCCGAACAATGTTGCGGTTCGGCGCACGATCATTGATGGATTGTTGTGTCCGAGCAACCCGCAAGAACGGCTGGTTACCAATCAGTCTGGACAAGGGGATTCCTGGGGCGACGGACTGGATGGCGGACGCTCGGACTACATGGGCAACATGGGTTGGATGAATGCTGGGCATCGCGATTGCTATTTTACCAGTTTTGGAGGCGAGGAATGGTCTCACCACAACACTTTGTCGCAACCGCCCATTAACGGAAACAATGGCGTGTTTGGTTTCCATGGTAGCATAAGAATCGCGCAAATCACGGACGGAACATCGACCACCGTCGCACTGCTTGAATCGCACCATTGGATCGAGAAAGAGGAACCGGCGCGTGTTTGGGCTGACGCGATGTGGTTCGGCCCTTACATGGTCCATAGCCTAAAGATGCCCATCAACACTGACCCCAATAGTGATTTCCGCTGCAATGCGTGGAGCAGCACCCATAGGGGCGGCGCACACTGCCTGATGACAGATGGCGCAGTGCGTTTCGCCAGTGAGTCGATGAATTTTAGGGTCCGCAGAGGCATCGCTACCCGCTCTAAAAGCGAGAGGGAGACAGAGTTTTAATCAGGGTGCGTGCCATGAATTCGGCACGAACGGCCTTGTTTCGTCAGGTGATTTTCTGCAAGTCATTAATCACCGACTGGCCAATCTGAATATTCAATACCCCGGCTTAGGTTACCTAACCGGGGTTATTTCATTCGTATTTTGTTTGTCGTCAGGTGCTGGTGTTTATGGCAACTGGCTCTCCGCCATTCGTGATGGATCAAAGTGATCGGCGAGACATGAATCGCCAGTTTTTCGCCGGCCTTTCACCGGCGGCGAGCGGCTTGCCGCTCACAGACTCACGAGGATTAACACGGCAGATGGAGAAGCTGGCAATCCTTCGCCAGCTAAAGATCGCGCCAACACTCGTTGTCCTGCTTTTTTTGGCAGGACTTACGATCGGTTGCGAGGGCGATCGCGGCCAAGTCGATGGCGCGTCGCATTCCAATATCGCTCCCTCGGAAGAACGTACCGGACCTGCTCGCGCCAGCTCGATCGCGACCAGTTTGCGGGTTGGGGGCACAAGCAAAGCGAGTGAATCTCAGAAGACGAATGTTCGTTTCGTCGATCGTGCTTCGGAGTTGGGGATCGGTCACGTTTATCTCAACGGTGCGTCAGGCAGCCACCTGATGGTGGAAGCCACTGGGGGCGGATGTGGGTGGGTCGATTATGACCGGGATGGCTATTGCGATCTGTACGTTCCCCAGGGTGGAAATCCGGCCGAACGCCCGAGTTCTAAACAGCCCTCAGATCGCCTTTATCGAAACGTCGGGCAAGCAGGTTTTGTCGACGTCACGGAATTCTGCGGCGTTGTCGAATGGGGTTACAGCCAGGGAATCTCCGTTGGCGATTATGACAACGACGGTTTCGACGACATTTATGTGACGAATGTCGGTCCGAATTCGTTCTTTCGTAATCAGGGAGACGGGACGTTTCAGGAAGTCGCCCAGAATCTTTCGATCACCGGATCTCTCTGGAGCAGTAGCGCGGCGTGGGCGGACATCGACCGCGATGGAGATTTGGATTTGTATGTATGCAACTACGTGGATTTCGATCCATTGAATCCGCGGATTTGCCACAACGTCAAAGGTGTTCCGGCCATGTGCCACCCGAAACTAATGGAGGCAGTTCCTGATGAGTGCTACCTCAATCTCGGAGATGGAACCTTCCGGCCGGCCGCGAAAGAGTTGGGGCTTTTTGGACCGGAGAACAAGGCCCTAGGCGTAGCGATTGCGGATTTCGATGGTGACGCCTGGCCGGACATTTTTGTGGCCAACGACACAACTCCCAATTTCCTTTTTATCAATCACAAAGGAAACCGCTTTGAAGAGTCGGCATCTTTGTTGGGCTGCGCGGTCAGTTCACAGGGTCTGCCACAAGCCAACATGGGTATTGCTGTGGGCGACTACGACTCAAATGGTTTTTTGGATTTATGCATCACCCATTTTGTCGGCGAGTGGAGCACCTTGTACCAAAACCTGGGTCCGCAAGGGTTTCATGACGTGAGCGCTCGCGTTGGTCTAGTTGCGGCGACAAACAAGAAGCTGGGATTCGGCGCGGTGATGGTCGATTTCGATCAGGATGGCCACCAGGAGTTATTTATCGCCAATGGGCACATCGACGATCTGACATTTCAGGGGGACGAATTCGAAATGACGCCCCAGTTGTTCTCGTTTGACGGACGGCGTTGGTTTGATTGCGGATCGTCGGCGAGTGACTACTTCTCTCGAAACTACGTCGGTCGCGGAGTCGCAACCGCAGACTTCGATAACGATGGGGATCTTGATGTAGCCGTCGCTCATCAAAATGCCCCGTTGGCAGTCCTCCGAAACGAGTCCATTCGTGGAAGTTGGCTCCGACTGGAGTTGATTGGTCGGTCGTCCAATCGCCAAGGAATCGGAACTCGTGTTGTCGTTCAGCTTCCGACGAAAGACTTGACCCAGGAGATCATCGGAGGCACAAGTTATTGCGCTTCCAATCAGAGTGTTATGTGCTTTGGTTTCGGGGACTACTCCGGGCCGGTTTCCCTCGACATCTTGTGGCCTAGCGGGGTGAAACAGAAACTTGCCGACGTAGAACCAGGAGCGAAATTGATCATCATCGAACCACCTGCCACGCCCACTGAGGTTGCCGAGGGTGGCGGTGGCAATCGCTAGGTGGAGTTTGGCCGCTTGGGCTGCATTATGCGAAACATCAGATTTCGAGTCGGCTTGATCACCGGAGGCTGGCTGGTTGCCGCCGCTGCTTGGGTTTTGTGGCAACCGGGGCCGACCGATTACGCCGAGCGGTGCCGCAACGCCACGGTGCATGGCCGGTGGCTGGAACTCGCGAGCCAATCGAAAGCGTGGTCTGAAGCGAAACCCCAGGAGGCTCAAGCATGGCTGTATCGTGCCCAGGCGGCAGAACAGCAACAGGATTTTGCCGCCGCAAACATGTACCTGAGCAACGTCCCACCCGATAGCCAATTCGGTATCCGGGCTCTCGAGGCGCGCATTGAGCTTCAGTTTGGTCCGCTGAATCAGCCTCTTGGCGCCGTCGAGTCTTGCCAAGCGTTGTTGCATTCCGATCCAAATTCAAAACTTGCACATCAACGGCTGATCTTTTTTTTTGCCTTTACGCTGCAGCGACAGAAGTTGATCAGCCAGATTCGCGATGCGATCGCTCGTCGCTGTGAACCAAGAGAAGCTTATACCTATCTGTTCTTGGCTGATTCGTTGTTGTTGTCCAACGCAGGGTCGCAAAATGCGCGCTGGCTGCAATCGGATCCGGCCAGTGAGCTCTTTTCGGTGGCTCAGGCGGTGCAAATTGCGGAGACGTTACAAGGGCAGATACCGCGAGACGATCCCGATATTTTCGCAAAGGTCAAAGAATCGATCGAACGTCGAGACCGCACGCTCGAAGAACTGTTGATGAGGTATCCAAACAATCTGGAGTTGTTGGCGTACTTTCTGCGTCAAGCCGTGGAGCGGGGAGACGTGAACCGCGTCACCGACCTTCTCGCGAGTGCTCCTCATTCGGCCGAATTCGATCATCGCTTCTGGCGCTATCGAGGTTGGTTAATGCAAAGCCATGAGGATCTGGCCGAGGCGAAAGCGGCCTACCAGCAGGCGCTGAAACAACATCCAATGGACTCGGGAACGCGGCATCTATTGGCTGGCCTGGTGCGTCGCCAAGGAGACCTAGTGGAAGCTGGGCGACTGGAGCAGCTTGTCGTGCGGGCCAATCACCTGCGCCGGCTGTTGCAACAGGAAGACACTGTGCGGTCGGTCTCTCCTCAGACCCTGAAAGATCTCGCGGGCTACGCGGCTGATTGCGGGGATCGTTTGGTTGCCGATTCACTCCACGCACAGTTGCAGCGTTTCGACAGGACGAAAGGTCCGATGAGATGAAAGCGAAATACAATCTTGCGTTGACGAGGGAGGGACTTGCCTGGTTTTGCATGATCGCTGTCGTTTGCTGCGCTCTGGCACTGACGGGATGCGAACGGAGCCAGACCCTCGAACAGAGCAAGGAGACTCTGCCGACAAAAATTGTTTCCCCGCCTCAGCAGTTGAGCGACGATCACACGGCCGAGCCAAATCGCATCACGGCTGGACTTTCAAGACTGAGACAACGTGCCGCCCCGCAGCCGGCATTGCCGATTGAATCACCGCACTTTCGAGAGTTGGCGGCGGAATCGGGCGTTGAGTTCATCTACGACAACGGAGCGGGCCATGGACTGATGGTCGAGGGAACTGGGGGCGGGGTCGGATGGTTGGATTACGACCGGGATGGAAAGTGGGATCTGTACTTCGTCCAGGGTGGCGACCCTGTAGCGCCCAAGCCTATGCCGCCGTCAGACAAGCTCTTCCGAAACTTGGGAACGGGCGCTTTTGCTGACGTGACCGAATCGGCTGGTGTGACGGAACTAGGGTTCGGACAAGGAGTGAGCATTGGCGATTTTGACGCGGATGGATTCGACGATGTTTTTGTCGCCAATGTTGGCGGGGACGTGTTGTTTCACAACCTCGGTGACGGGACGTTTGAGAACGTTTCGCGAGTACTTGAAGGGAGCACTCTCGTTTGGAGCACCAGCGCTGCGTGGGTGGATATCGACCTCGATGGCGATCTCGATTTGTATGTTTGCCGCTATTGCGACTTCGATCCGCGAGACCCGACACCTTGTCGCAATTCCAAAGGTGTCGCGGCAATGTGTCAGCCCAAGCAGGTGCCGCCGATTCCAGATGTGCTGTTCGTCAATCAAGGAGATGGTCACTTTCTGGAGCAGGCTGCCGCGCGGGGACTGTCTGGCCCAGAGAATCGCGCGTTGGGTGTTGCGGCGGCAGACTTTGACAACGATGGATGGCCAGACATCTTCGTTGCGAACGATGCCACGCCGAACTTTCTGTTTCGCAATCAGCACCGAGGTCAATTTGCGGAATCCGCCGTGCAACTTGGGTGTGCTCTCATGTTGAGCGGACAGGCGCAGGGCAGCATGGGAGTGGCGCTGGGCGATTACGATCGAAATGGTTTTCTGGATTTGTTCGTCGCGAATTTCGAGGGAGAAGGAGACACGTTTTATCAGAATCATGGGCCGAGCGGCTTTCAGGAAGTGAGCGGGACGCTCGGACTGGTGTCCTCCACGCTGCCAACCGTCGGCTGGGGGACGGTGATGGCGGATTTCAATCAAGATGGTCACGAAGATTTGTTCGTGGCGAACGGACACATTGATGATGGGCGTCATATCGGTGGCGATCTTGAGCAGTGTCCTCTGTTGTTTTCATTCGATGGTCACCGCTGGATCGAGAAGTCGAGATCAGGTGGTGATTTCTTTCAAAAAGCGAGCTTGGGGCGTGGCGTCGCCGCTTGCGACTTCGATGATGATGGGGACTTGGACCTCGTCGTCGTTCATCAGAATTCTTCCGCAGCACTTTTGAAGAATGATTCCACTCGCGGTCACTGGTTGAAGATTGAGCTGATCGGCCGCACGGCGAATCGTCGCGGAATCGGAGCTCGCGTGTTCGTCCGCACGGCTGACCGGACGCAGATACAGGAACTGGCGGGAGGAACCAGTTATTGTTCGTCATCTCAACCGTGTCTCAATTTCGGACTCGGTGCGTGGGACCAGCCAGTCTCGCTAGAGATTCACTGGCCGGGCGGGGGTCGTCAAACGGTTGAGCAGTCGGCAATCGACAGGCGATTGTTAATCCTGGAAGAGTGACGCTGGCGAACCTGAGGAGTATCAGGAGTGTCTCGGTGGACCTGGTCGATCATCGTATTCAGTGCGGCGTTGTCCGCGATTGCGGTTGCGGTTTGGCAATCGAGTAGCCCGGCCCCGGAGAACGCTCCGACATCCGACGCGCGGGATCCGGTCATCGTTCCGAAGCAGCGTCCTCAGGATTCTGACCAGTTCGTTGGAAGCGCGGTCTGCTCGGAATGTCACGCGGAGATCGCGAAGAGCTACGCAACGAGCTCGATGGCTCATTCGACGAACGCGGCGCTGACTGCGACATTGCGCGAGGACTACGAGCAGAAGACTTCGTTTGACTCCGGTCACGGTCTGCAATATCGCGTCGAGCGAACTGCCGACGGGATCACTCACCACGAAATCGGCAAGTCAAGTGGCGGAGATTTGTACGACCGCAACGCCGAAGTGCATTGGGCGATCGGCTCGGGAAGACGCGGGCGGTCATACGGTTTCGAGTTTGAAGGAATGTTGTTTCAGTCCCCCGTCTCGTGGTACTCGCAGCGCGGGATTTGGGATTTGTCGCCAGGTTTTTCGACGGAGCACCCGAATCGTTTCGGCCGCCGCTTGCTCGACGGCTGCATCGCCTGTCACGTCGGTCGAGCGAATCCGCAAGCAGGAGTTCCCGATCGTTTTGAGCATCCCGCTGTGCTCGAAGCTGCGATCGGTTGCGAGCGTTGTCACGGCCCTGGAGCGCGTCATGTGCAATGGCGTCGATCCGCAAAGCCCGCCGAGCAAACCGATCCGATTGTAAATCCCAGCAAACTACCAATCGTTGAGCGGGAGAGCGTGTGCGACCAATGCCACCTTCAGGGAGTCCGCCGCGTCTTGCGATACGGTTGCTCGCCGTACGATTTTCGTCCCGGTCAGCGGCTGGATGAGATTTGGACTGTCTTCCTCGAAAAGCCGCGAAAGGAAACGTCGGACTCGGCAGCACCGGCAGTCAGTCAAGTCGAGCAAATGCGAACGAGCCGCTGCTATCAACAAACATCAGGCCGATTGGGCTGCGTGTCGTGTCACGATCCGCACGGCGAAGTCGGCGAACAGCAGCGAGCGGCGTATTACGAGAAGCGCTGCCAAGCCTGTCACGACGGTCAAGGATGTAGCTTTCCGGTCGAACAGCGAAACAATTCGCCGAAGGGATCGTCGTGTATTGACTGTCACATGCCCCGTCTGATGGCCGCCGACATTCCTCACACATCGCAGACCGACCATCGAGTCTTACGCGAACCGAAGCCCGCATCGAGCACTCACGCGGCATCGAAGAGCTCGGAGCTGTTAATCTTTGACGAAGAATCGACGCGTGTTCCAGAAGCCGAGCGACTTCGTGCCAGAGCGTTGATTCAACTCGAAAACCTGAAAGGAACTCGTAACTCAGAAGATGCCGAAGATTGCCGACAACAGCTTCGAATGCTCGCCACCCAATTCCCGATGGATACCGAAATCTGGTTGGGGCTCGGAACGGCGTCCGTGCTGCTCAACGATACCGTTTCGGCCGAGACCTATTTTCTGAAAGCACTCGCAGCCAGTCCCGATGATGAAAAGGCGGTCGAGCAGCTGGCTCTCTTCTATTTCTGGAAGAACGACCGGACGCAAGCACGTCGCTTTCTCGAAAAGACACTCGCGCAGAATTCGATGACGGTCGAGAACTGGGGGCGTTACACAGAAACTTTGAGTAACCTCGGCGAATGGTCGGCAGCGATCGAGGCCGCGGAGAAGGGTTTGAAAATCGATCCAACAAGCATCCAGCTCCGTTCTTGGGCAGTGAGCGCCTATCGACGCCGGAACGATCCCGTTAACTCGGAACGCCATCGACTCATCCTGGAGCAACTCGTCGAATCTCGGAGACTCAACGCACTTGAGCGGGATCGGTGACTTATTTCCTCTAAACAACCAATTCGGCGCGTGCGGTGCAGGAGTGGGTGCGGCGATACAACGGCGAAGGATCGGCCGGATTGGAGACGCGGGCTGGACAAGGCCGCGAGCCGATTCTGCCCGAGGATCAGTGGCGGCGCGTGTGGAAGCGGGGCCACAGGGGGGCGATGCCCCCGCTGCGCCGCGACTGTTCACGTCGCTGACGTATTAATCCATCGCGCTGCCGCAGCGAGGTTCGAGCAACGCGGACACGCTCGCGATCGCGTTGTCGCAAGAGCGGCTGATCGAGAAAGGCAAAGCGATGGACTTCGATGAAGCCGCAGTGTGGATCGAGGATTTGCAGCGGCACAATTGCAGCTACT
>Ga0194120_10000683_pt1 | contig 63732 bp, 45 predicted proteins | sample TA2MahCa65mmetaG_FD_148642 | JGI IMG/M metagenome (GOLD analysis project Ga0194120, IMG submission 148642) | Freshwater microbial communities from Lake Tanganyika, Tanzania - TA2015019 Mahale Deep Cast 65m | ecosystem: Environmental > Aquatic > Freshwater > Lake | place: Tanzania: Lake... | reverse complement strand
GGGGAGACTCTCGGCGTGGGGTGTGAACTCGTGGGGCGAAAAAGTTGGTAGCAGAAATATCAGCTCCCCCGGTAGGACTCGAACCTACGACCCGGCGGTTAACAGCCGCCTGCTCTACCAACTGAGCTACAGGGGATCGAAACGACGGTCATCGTATTGAATCGGCCGCGACCCCGCAAGGCACCAGTCGGCTTCGCCGCCCCCGCGCATTCCGCACGCTCCACTCGTCCCATTTCCTCCCATTCCGTCGCCCCCCCCTTACCCCGCTTGCTCCTTGGGATGCGTCCGCTCGCGCCTGACGCTCGGCCGATATGTCACTCGATGTCGATCGTGGCGCGCGACTCGCGTTCGGTACCGTCCGGCCTCCGCGCAATGAGTCGTATTGACCATCGGCCCTTGCGATTCAATCGTTTCGCCGGGAACCGCGCGAGCACGCCGCCGTCGATCCGCCGATCGGCGTGCGAAGCGACCGTTACCCAAGTCCCTTTTTCGGGAGTCGGCCCGAACGCGATCTGGATCTCGCCTGAAAAGCGGTCCTCGCCGTCGAGCCGTCCCAGAACCTCGATCACAAGCTCGCCGTCCCTCCGCGCGGCGCGCACCGCGTCGATGCGGGCGGCCACGTACTTCGATCCGTCCCACTCGCTCGCGCGACGCGCGTTGACCAGGCCAGCGCCCGTGTTCTGATCCCAGCCCGGCGCGTCCGCGTCCTCGGCCGACATCATCAGTCTCCGACGCACGTCCTCGGCGGTTCGCGACGGATCCATCGAAAACAGGATCGACGCCGAGCCGGACACCAGGGGCGCTGCGAAACTCGTTCCGCTCGCTCGATACAGGTCGCTTTCCTTCCCTACCCACGCCGAACCTCCGGCATAGTCGGGGTTATCGCCGACATAGAGCAGCAGATCGGTGTCCCTAGCTCGGAGGCCGAGCACATCCATGGCGGGCGCGGCCAGCGCGATGGGCGGTCCCCAGTTCGAGAAGGCGGCCCTCGCGCCGTCGACTCCCGTTCCGGAAACGACCAGCACGCCGCGTGCTCCGGCGAGGCCGCGCGCCGCCGCGTCCGACGCCTCGTTTCCCGCCGCGACGACCACCAACGCGCCGCGCGCGGTGGCGTAGTCGATCGCGAGCTGTTCGAACGCCGAAAGGTCGTTTCCGCTGTAACTGATGTTCACGACCCGCGCGCCATGGTCCACCGCGTAGAACAGCGCGCGGCCGATCTCGACCGACCCGCTCTGTCCCAGGAAATTCGCGGCCTTCAGCGCCATGATCCGCGCCTGGGGATTCACTCCGGCGATCCCCCGCCCATTATTCCACCGTGCCGCGATGACGCCCGCGATGTGCGTGTCGTGCCCGCCCCGGTCGAGCACATCGGGTGAGTCGTCGCGGAAATTCCATCCGAACTGATCATCGACAAACCCGTTTGAATCGTCGTCGACTCCGTTGTATGGATTCTCGCACGTGTTGATCCACATTTGCCCGAGCAGTTCGGGATGCGTCCAGTCGACTCCGCTTCCGATGATCGCCACCGTGCACGGCGCGCCGCGTTCCAATCGCTCGAACCACGGCGCGGCGTCCGAGTCCGACGGATCGATGCCGATGCGCCGCAGGGCCCATTGATCGGCGTACGCCTGGCCCCATCCGCCCACCGCGCGGAAATGCGGATCGTCGATCGACTCGGCGATCCGCGGCCGGCTCAGCTCGACCGATTCCACATCGTCCCGCGCGGCGTTCAATTGATCCAGGGCCCTCTGGACGGCCGCATCGTCGATCGAAACGGCTCGACCCGCGTCATCCCTCGCCGTGAAATCGAACCGGTACCAGTGGGGGCCATCGTCGAGTTCGAGGAAAACGGGTCTCCATTCGATCGGTTCGCCCGCGAAATCGAGCCGGTTCGGTTCGAGTCCCGAATGCAGCGCCGCGATCAAGGCATCGATGAAGGACGTCAATCGCGCGTCGTCGAGCGCGTGGGGTGTGGTGACCACGATCTGCCGCCCCCGCGCGGTGGCGACAAGCGCGTCGACGGCGCGGATTCCGGCAACGACGCCGGGATCCGCCGCTTGTCCCGACATGCGCCGTTCCAAATCGTCCAAGTGGTTTTGCAGGGCTTCGACGGCCGCCCGATCGCGTTCCTCGACGGCCCGCGCCTGCTCGACGAATGCGTCGTCGACCGGCGCGTCGGCGGCTCCGTTCGTGATGACCTCGCGAACAGCTTCGGACCAAATGCGGCTCTCTTCCCGGCGCGCCGCCAGCTCGGCCGCGATCGCTTCGGCATGGATCGCGTCCGCGATGGACCGCAGGGCTTCCTGGACGGGATCCGCATCGATGGCCCGATCGACGTTTCGCCGCAACAATGTCTCGGCGGCGAAGAGCCCCGTATCCCGCCGCGCGGCGTCCTCCGCCTCCAACCGAATCCGATACGGATCAACAATCGGAGCGCCTTCCGGTTCCGTCGGTCCAAACCGCAGCGGCTCGTCGATCGTGATCGAACGGGCGCTCGCCCCCGCCTGGCGGCGCAGGGCGTCGAGCAGCACAAGGCCCGCGTCGGCATGCGCCTCGCGCTGTTCGAGAGTCATGTCGCCGAGCGTCGGGCGTCCGCGGTCCAGTCGCAGCGCCGATCCGTTCGCGGCCCCGATCGCCTGGGACGACTCGTCGATCCGATCACTGCCCGCCTGGAAATCGGTGACGCGTTTGCCTTCGGGAATCGTGATGACGAACCGCCCGTTCGGATCGGACTTCACGATAGACTGGTTCGAGCGTTCGGCGAGCGGACGATCTGGGTCGGGCTCGATGTCGTCGACGGTGATCTTGAGCGTCACGGCTCCGGAGTGCGGGGCCGCGACATCGACCACGGCGCCCCCTTTGGTTACCTCGGCGCCGCTCCGCGCCGTCTCCATGGCGCGGCGCAGCAGCTCTTGCGCGAATCGATCAAACACTTCCTCGGCGAACCGCGACGGATCGACATGTTCGGTCAGCGCGTCGGGAAGGGGAACGTCGAGGGGCCGCGGGGGAGCGGTCAAGACGTTTTGGATTCTCATGCGAACCGCCTCGTCGTCCTCGCCGCCCGCGCTTTTCAAATCGCTCGCGACGGCGCCGAGCCGTTCGACCATGGATCGCGCGGTCGCGTCGACGAGTTCGGCCATCGCGGCGACTCGAACGCGTTCCTCGCGCGCCGGACGCTCCGCATCCGTAGTGTTCGGCATTCCGTCGATCCGGTTCAATTCGTCGCGGAGCTCGGCGACCCCCGCCAAGTCGCCTGCCCGCCCGAGCTGTTCGAGCACCGCATAGGCCTGTTGGCCCTCGACCGATTGGAACGACGCGGCCGGGTCGGTCGCGAACGTCGCCGAGCGTTGGGGAGCCGCGCCGAGCGACGTAACGCGCCGGACCTTGAGTTTTTCGAGATCCTCGGCGTGCGAGTCCTCGAACGCCTTGAGCTTCTCCTTCAGCGCGTCGAGCGTTTTCTTGACGGCTTCGACCGTCTTGTCGTCGGTTTGGCCCCGGTCCCGCATCCCTTCGACTTCCTTGACGAACGCCTCCTTGTCGCGCACCTGCTCCTTCAGTTTGTTGTGTTCGGTCCTGACGCCGGCGAGCCGCTTCTTTTCTTCGGCGGAGACTTCGTCCTTGGGCGGCGTTGACGGCGTGTCAACGGCTCCCGGCGGATGCTTCTTGACATACTCGCCCTTTTTCCTGCTCGATGATCCGGCGAACCTCGTCCACCGTGATCGGCGAACGTCCTTCGGGCATCAGATCGTTGAACGCGTTCATCTCGCGAGCCAGTTCGTCGGACTGGGCTTTCGTCAAGTTGCCGCCCTTATTCTGGATGAGGAACGCGTAGATCTTGTGCTTGAGGAGATTGCGGGCCTGATCGAGGAGCTGTTCGCGCAAGTGGTCGCCGTATCGCTTCGCGGGGTCGCCTTGGATTCCGTCGACCACGTCGGTCGCGCTGGTCGTATTGCCCGCCGTCGTCATGTAGTTTCCGATGACGATCTTGATCTTCTCGTGGTAACGCTCTTCCATGCCCGCCCGCGCCGATGGAGGGAACTCGTCCATCAGACGGCGCAGCAGGTCGAGATTCGTGAGGTACGCCAGGACCTCGTCGACTTGCCGCACCTTATCCTGCGTCGAATCGGACGTCGGCTCGGTCTTGCCGCCTTCGGTGCGCCAATAGCCCGATTGCAGGTCGTGATAATGGGCCGCGTGGGCCAACTCGTGGATGACGACTTCCTTGAGTTTCCACAGGACGGGGTTCCCGATCGGCTTGTCGGCCGAATCGACGTCGTCCGTCGCGGAGAGGCTAAGTTCAATCAAGACCTCGCCGTCGGGTTGATCGGGGCGATAGGCGAGACCGCCGGCCGTCTTGCCGTCGTGTGTCAGCGAGTTGGCGAAACGGAATCGCACCTTGCCGACGACAACATCGCCTTTTTGGCCGCCTTTTCCGTCCGCCTTGTCGAGGACGCGCGGGACCGCATCGCCCATGCCGGCATCGCCGTTGCGGCCAAGCAGGTCCCGATGGCGGTCGCGGATCTGTTTGATGACATCGATGAGCATGGCGCGGGCCGCTTGCGCGGGGTCCGCTGCACGGTCGAAGATTCGGACCATCGCGCGCACGGGAGGCAATGTCGCACCGCCCAGGTATCCGAGCGGGCTTTCGTTCTTGGCGCCGGGAGTCGAGCGGTGGGACTGGACACCGCCGTCGCCGAACCAGTCGGCCGGCAGATCGCGGTCGGTGCCGAGCGGATCGCGTCCGATCGACGCGCCTTCGATCACGAACGCGCCTTCGGTGAACGCCGCGCCGCGCGTCCAGATGCCCGCCGCCACCGCGTGTTCGTGGGCCGCGCCGGCGACAAACGGGCGATCGAAGGCGTAAGCGACAAAGTCGACGATCGTTCCCGCGCCCGGCGCTCCGCGGTACACGGCCAGCTCGCCCGCGGCGTTGTCGAGCAATTCCTCGTCGGCGCCCGTGAACAGACGGCCCGATCGACCCGACCCGTCGGCATCGTTTTCGCCTGGCCCCAGGTAAACGACCAGATAACCGTTCGCGGGCAATTCGCCGGTCGGCAACGAGGCGAGCACTCGGCCATCGCCGCGCGCGATCGACCAACCTCCCACAGGCACGGCCGATGGGCCCGCGTTGAACAGTTCGATCCATTCATGGCCGGCGTCCGCGCCGGCAGGGTCGAACAGGATTTCGTTGATGCGTACCCCCGCGCGAACCGCGATCGGCGCCGGCTGGGCGAAACAAGAACGTTCCATCCAAGGCCACGGGAACAAGAAGAACGCCAGCCCCACGCATACGCGCGCGGCACGAGGAACCCGATCCAGGACCACGGCGCGCCGCGGACGCATCGGCCGCCAAGAGAAGAGGAACATGGGCGAGCCTCCAAGCGGCGAGTTGACACGGATGGAACAACCGGCAACGGCGTTAGCTTAGGAAGATCTGATTAAGTCGGCAAGCTTCGCGAGCCGAATTCGTCGAACGGGGGACGGTGTTCCCCCTTTCGTTTGAGAAAGCGAAGGACCGTGCGGTGTCGAGGTGGACTCCATTGCGACGGCGCGCCGGCATGGCGGTCGCCCTCTTGAGCGTCGCGGAAACGTTCGGCTCCGCGGCCGCCGACGAGGTCCGCTACCAAGTGCCCGAATCGCCGGTTCGCTCTGTGATGGTCGGCGCCGAGGCGATCTGGGTCGAGGATGACGGCGACGATGTCCTCAAACACCGCAATCGAGGCCCCGGACGGCCGATTCCCGAGTTGGCGCTCACCGAACCGGCGGTCGAACCGGTTGAAGCGCCGCTTGACGTCGAACCCGAGTGGCCCGACGTCTTGTGGAGCGTGCGCCATCAAGGCGCGAGCCAACCCGGCCAACCGCTATCGTATACAACGCTCGGCGCGTTCGTTCCGCGGACGGTTCCGGACGGGATGTGGTTCACCGAGACGCGGTTCCATCTGGACAACGGGGGGCATCCCGGCGGGAGCGCGGGCCTGGGACGCCGCTGGTACGACCGTGATGCGAACCAGATCATCGGCATGGGAATTTGGTACGACGCGCGCGAAACGGCCTTCGACCACTGGTTCCACCAAGCGGGCATCAGTGTCGAATGGCTGGGCGATCGGTGGGACATGCGGGCCAACTATTATGCGCCGCTGGGCGACCCGGTCGTCGCGGGCGGACCCACGACGTATGGTCCGCCCGCCTTCGACGGGTATTCGCTCGTGCGAACGGTCATGTCGTCGAATCAAGCCGCCTTGCAAGGCGGCGATGTGGAGCTCGCGCGGCGCATCGGCATGAATAATGTCTGGGCGTACGCCGGATCGTACCATTACCAGCGCGACGCCGTGCAGTTGTACGGCGCCTCGGGCGGTGTTCGCGGATTCGTGACGCGGGACATCGCCGCGGACGTTGCGGCCACGCACGATCGGGAGTTCGACACGAACGTCGTGTTCGCGGTGACCTGGTTCTTTCCCGGCGGCACGTCGCGCGGCGCGATGCCGAGGGACGTCGAGGAACGGATTTGGCAACCGATGGAGCGGAGCGACGCGGTGGCCGTCGCGCGCGTCGCGGGCGCGACGACCACCGAAACGCTCCACGCGCCGGGCGGCGGCTCCCTTCGCTTTGTCCATATCGATGCGGCGGCCCCGCCGGGCTCGGGCACGCACGCGGCCCCGTTCGCGACGCTTGCCGCCGCCCAGGCGGGGTCGGTGCCGGGAGACATCCTGTTCGTGCACTCGGGCGGCACGTTCACGGGCGAATCGATTCAGTTGCAGGACGGTCAGAGCCTCTTGGGCGAAGGGATCGACCATCAGGTCGACACGCTCGAGGCGGGCGAAGTCGCGCTGCCCGCCGGAAACGGAGGATTCGTATCGCCGGTGATCGCGAATGCTCCGGGCGACGCGATCCGCATGGCGGCGAACACGGCCGTTTCGGGACTCGACGTCCAAACACCGATCGGGCGCGGCATCGTCGCGCAGAACATCACGGGCGATGCGCGGATCGACCGCATGCGCGTCGTGAACTCCGGCATGCAGGGAATCCTCGTCGACAATGTCGACGGCCGCGTGCTCGTTCGCGACACGTGGATTCACGGCTCCAGCAACGAAGGTTTGGCGATCCTGATCTCCAATCCGTTGGTGACCAACGCGACGATCGACGGACTCGTCATGGCGGGCGGGCCGCCGCCCGGGTTCCTCGCGGTGAACGCCGGCCCGGCCGGCGCGTCGCTGCGGCTCAATCTCTTCGACTCGGACAGCGATTCCGGGTTCCAGTTGATCTCGAACCCCGCCGGTTTGTTCGAGCTCGGAGGCGGGCTCGGCACAGGAAGTCCGTTTGTGAATTCCGACAACGGAAACATCGCGAACAACGGAAATCGATCGGGCGGCGCGCCGCCTACCGTCTCCGTGAACGGGACGCTGTGGATCGTCGATCCCTTGACGATTCCGGCGCCGTAGGCCGATGTCGGAACGAGCCGTACGGGTCGCGGGGCATCGGCGCTCCGCGTCGCAATTCAAGATCGAGGGCGACAGCGGGTGCGGCGGTCGCCGCCCGTTCGCGCCGCGCGTCACGAGGCCGTTCGGTGCTTGACCATCGTGACCCGATTGCCCTTCTCGTTGTACTCGACGGACGTCATGAACGTCCGGATGAGCATGAGTCCGCGCCCGGAGGGCAGATCGAGGTTCTCGTCGAGCGTCGGGTCGGGGACGTCGGAGAGAACAAAACCGTCACCCTGATCGGCGATCTCGATGCGGATCCACTCCCGGCAAACCTCGGTCCGCACGTGGACGGACTTGTTGGCATCGAGCTGATTGCCGTGCTTGATGGCGTTCATCAAGGCTTCTTCGAGGGCGAGGTGGACGCCGAAGACCTCGTCGGCCGTCCATTGGTGGGCGGAGAGGCTGCCGAGAACTTCGTCGAGGACATCCTTGGCCGCTTGGGTGTCGGTCGGGAAATGGCGTTCGATCGAACAGGTTCGCGATCGCTCTGGCATGGCGCGTTCCCCTACCCTCAACTCGGCAGTGTCCGGCTGTCGGTTTTTATCGGCAGGACAAGTACTTCGAGTTTCCGAGTTTCGCCGATTCTGAGAAGGGAGCCGGAACCGAACGGCCTCGACCGGACCGCGGCGTTCCGTTTTGCCTAAAGTCGCCATTGTCCGGTTGAAGGCGTCTGAAGGTATGATATTAGGTCGATCCGTCAAGTCAACGACTGGGTATTGGGGGGGTGGCCCGGGGGCCGGCGGTTGGTGACCGGTGGGGGCGAATCGACGAGGGGTCGCGTTATACTGGGATCAGCGAGGCGAGGGTCCGAACCGCGCGTCGGTCGCCGTTCGGAGTTCGGAGTCGGGATGGGGTGCTCGATCGAGGGTGCCGTCCGGATGACGCGGGACGCTATGCGTACGACGGGAAGTGACAAGCATCGGGCACTCGGCGGACAGGCCGGCCCCGGCGCGACGTTGATGGGGGGAGCCGGTCCGCATTCGCGGCTTCGCAAGGGGATCACGCTCGCGGCGATCGTCGGCGTCGCCGCGGTCGGCGCGTCGTTCGGCGTGACCTGGTATCGCGAGCGGCCGTTGGCCGAGGCGGAAGCCGCGATGGACGCCGGGGACTACGACGCGGTGTTCTCGCTTGTGAGCCCGTTCCTCCAGCGGTATCCCGACAACAGCCGCGCGTTGGCGCTCAAGGCCCGCATGCTTGTCCTCATGCGGGATCCCTCCGAAGCGATCCGCATATTCGATCGGATCGGGGCCGCGAACGCCAAGGACCTGCACGCGTTCGCGAGGGCCTACCTGTTGCAGGAGCATTGGTCGGTCGCGATGCCGCTGCTCGAACAGACCGCGCGACTGGACCCGAACAACGCCGACGCGCTCTACGAGTTGACATCGTGCCGAATGCGGCTGGGTTTCCTGCAGGAAGCGCTCGACAGCGCCCAGCGCTTCGCCGAACTTTCCAGCTCGCCCGCGCGAGGCTACGTCTTCCTCGGCTCGATCCAAAACGATCTCAAGAATCGGGCGGAAGCCGCGTCGGCGTACGCCAAGGCGTTGGAACTCGAACCCGACGCAACGAACCTCCAAGTGCCGCCGTTCGATTTTCTGGATGAATACGCGCGGACGCTCCTCGCGCTGGGGCGGGGCGAAGAGGCCTCGGCACTGCTCGAAAAGTCCCGCGCGATCCGGCATTCACCACGGAACTGGACGATGACGGGCCGGGCGCTCGCCGGCCTCGGGCGGTCGGACGAGGCGGCGGCGGCGTGGAGGGCGGCGATCGAGTTGGATCCGAACGCCGATCAGGCTCGGGAGGATCTCGCCGGCCTGGAACTGCGAAACGGCAATCCCGACAAGGCGCTCGAGTGGCTCGCGCCGCTCGAGTCGCGGCCCGTGCTTCCGTCGAGCGCGGCGTATCTGTTCCAGCGCGCGCACACGCTGCGGAAGGACGAGGAGAAGGCGAAGGCGTGGGCGGCGCGGACCGAACAACTGCGTAAGGGCGAACAGATCCAGCACGCGGTCGAGAGTGTTCTGGTGGAGGCTCCCCAGACGTTTTGGGCGCGCGTGGTCCGCGCCTATCGGTTCGCCCAGCAGGGGAACTGGGTCCAGGCGCGGACGTTGATGGCGACCGCGTCGGCCGAGGAATCCGACGATCCGTTCGTGCGCGACCTGGCCCGCGCGCTCGAACAACGGGGCGATCTTCCGCCCCTCGATCGATTGCCCATCCATCGGAAATGAACCGGCCGAAAAGAGCGGCGAGTTGGCCGATCGTCCGTGATTTCCGCGCGGTCGGCCAAGGACCGCGGGGACGAGAATCCCGGGGAATAGTCGGGGAATAGGTGGTCTTGGATGCGTGGCGCGTGGCGAACGATCGCGGTCGTCTTCGTCGTCGTGATGCTCGGCGCCGCATCCGCCGTCTGGCTGCGCCGTTCCGGCGCGCCGCCGCGCCCAGCGGCCTTCGATGGGCCGTCCGCGTCCACGAATGTCCCGGAGAACGCGATGGGCGACTCCGCGAGCGACGGCGCCGATTGGTTTGACGAAGTCGACTCCACCGGCATCGCGTTTCGACACGTCCGCGGCTGCACGGCCGAAAAGCCGTTTCCGGCGGCCAACGGGAGCGGAATCGGCGTCATCGATTTCGATCGGGATGGTTGGGAAGATCTCTATTTCGGGACCGGCACTCCGTTCCCTATCGAGTCGGGGCGGAGCGAACCGTTCAATCAACTCCATCGCAACGTCGGCGGGCTCCGGTTTCAGGACGCCACCAGCGCGTCCGGCACGGGACACACGGGTTTTACCGCGGGTGTCGCCGTCGGAGATATCGACAACGACGGGTTTCCGGACATCTATCTCTCGTGCTACGGCGCCAACGTCCTGCTTCACAATCTGGGTGACGGGACGTTCGAATCGACCGGGCGCGAAGCGGGAGTCGACGATGACAAATGGGGTTCGAGCGCCGCGTTCTTCGACGCCGATCGCGACGGCCTGCTCGATCTGTACGTCGCCAATTACGCGAAATGGACGCTGGAAACCAATCAATACTGCGGCGACCGACAACGGCAGGTGCGTCTCTTCTGCGGGCCGACATCGGTCGAGCCCGAGCCCGACGTCTATTACCACAACGAGGGTGACGGCACGTTTCGCCGGGCGACCGAATCGGCCGGGTTCGTCGGCGCCCCGGGTCGAGGCCAGGGCGTCGTCGCGGCGGACGTCAATGACGACGGCTGGATCGATGTCTACGTCACCAACGATCTGAACGCCAACCTCCTCTACGTGAATCGCGGCGACGGATCGTTTCGGGATATTTCCGAAGCGTCGGGCACGGCCTACGACGGCGTCGGGACCCGGCAAGCCGGAATGGGCGTCGATGCGGCGGACTTCAACGAGGACGGACGCGTCGATCTGTTCGTGACCAATTACCAGGATGAACACAACACACTCTACGAAAATCTTGGAAACGAAGTGTTCGAGGACGTCAGCGAGCCGAAAGGCGTCGCGCTCGACAGCCTTCCCTGGATCGGATGGGGGACGTCGGTTTCCGATTTCGATCTCGACGGATGGCTCGACCTGATCGTCACCAACGGCCACGTCGATGACAACCGCGAACTGCTCGGCCAGAAGGCGCCGTACGAACAGCCGGGCCTTCTTTGGAAAGGGAACGGCCGCCGATTCGAACGCGTGAAGCGGAATGCGGGCGACTATTTTGAACGTCCGCGCGTCGGTCGCGCGCTGGTTGTGGCCGACCTCGATCGCGACGGCGACCTCGACGTGGTCATCGGCCATCAGGACCGAGCGCCGTGCGTGCTCCGCAACCGGGCGGCCGAACGTTCGCCGTCGGTTCGGCGAGCCGTCATCGAGCTCGTCGGTATCGGGGGGAATCGCGACGCCGTCGGCGGAACGATGGTCTTTCACGACGGAACACGCGGCCAACGCAGGCTCGTGAAGGGGGGCGGGAGTTATCTCTCGCAATCGAGCCACCGGCAGGTCGTCGCATTGCCCGAATCGGACGGTCCGCGAGGGAAGTGGACGATCGAAATCCGCTGGCCCGATGGCCGCGCGGCAAGCCCCTGGGAAATCGAGCCGGGCCGATGGTATGCTTGTTGGCAAGACGGGCGGATCGCCATCCGCGATCTTCCGTGGGAATCCTCCGCTTCGAACGGCCAAGGTCGAACCGATCGGCCCGAACCGAATGGAAAGTGAGACAATGATGGGCAATTCGGCGGCGCCCGGTATCAGCGTGTTCCGAATGCTTTGCGTGGTCGTCGCCGCTGTGGTCGTCGCCGCCGTGCTCTATTGGAACTTGGTACTCGACGGCAAACTCGGTATGCGCCCCATACCCACCGAACCGATCGGCGTGACCGGCTCTGTTACGCTCAACGGAAAACCGCTGGGTGAAGGCAAGATCCGAGCGAAGTGCCTGGATGCGGCGGGGGCCGTCACCGAGGCCGACCTCGTGGCCGACGGATCGTTCGAGCTCAAGTTGAGGGCCTTGTCGCACGAGGTCCGCGTCATCGCGAGCGTGCCGGGCGCGGGGGACGGCGCGGCGCCGATCGATTTGTCGAGCCAACCGATCCCCGTGCTCGTCGCCGAATCGGCCGATCGGAATCGATGGGCGATCGCGATCTCGACGGAGGAAGGCAAACTGTCGATCGCGACGAGCATCGCGGGCGGGCCGCCCGTGCTCTCCGGCGCGGCGCCAAGACCGGGGCGCGGAGCCGTGAGTACCGAGGAACTCTCGCGACGCTCCGTCCAGGCCTACGACACGGACGGCGACGGCAAGCTGCACGGCGCCGAATTGGATGAGGCGATGACCTTTCTTGGTTCGATGCTCAAGGACCCCGATGCGAACGGCGACGGATACGTCGACTCGGCGGAAATCCTCGACGCGCTCCGCCGCAGGCAGGCCGAGTCCATCGCGCAGTGAGCGGCGCGTTGGGCCCTGCGTACTCCTCGTCGTTTTTTCCTGCGAGCGCTCTTGTCATTGATAGGCCTTTCATGAACGAACCGCACGAGCCTGAATCCCCCTCGTTTCGCTTGGCGCGCGTCCTCCTGCTTGTCGTGCCGCTGGTGGTCCTCGTCGTTGGAGGATATGCCTTCCTGACGGTGTTCGGGGGAATGGAACGGATCGCCGCATGGACTCGGCCGCCGCATGTGCCCGTCAAAGGTCGAGTCTCTTGGAACGGCAAACCGGTAAAAGGAGCCCAGGTGATGACTCGGCCCTCGAAGTCGAACCTGAGGGGTTCCATCGGCGCGACCGACGCGGACGGTGCGTTTGAATTGCTGCTCGATGTCGGCGGGCGGTACGAGGACGGGGCGTATGTCGGGGACCATGCCGTGACGGTTGCCCTCTACGGACCCCACCCGCCCGCCACGCCGCCTCCCTTGCTGTCCCCGGCGGAATACGCGGGATTTGATACGACACCCTTGCATTTCGAAGTGTCGCGGGATGCCGAAAAAAACAAATGGAAGATCGCGATCGAGGGCGAGGCGCCCCCACCCCCCGCGCCTCTGGCCGGACCTGGGCCCGGAACCGGCGGAGGAGGTGGTGGGCCTCCGGTGCCGTCACCCGAGCAACTCGCGCGGCGGGCCATCGAAACGCATGACGCCGATAAAGACGGACGGCTGCACGGCTCGGAAATCGATGCGGCGGAAGAGGAGGCCAGGGGACGATTGCAAGGCGTCGATGAAAATGCCGATGGATATTGGGAGGAATCCGAGATTCTCCAGGCGATCCGGCGCGCGATGCCGGGTGGACGACGCCCGGGCGGCGCTGAGCCGACCGGTCGGCGCCCCGACAGCCCGGACGTTCCTGACGATCCGGAAAAGGAGGCACCCCAAAGCGGCCCGTCACCCGGGGACGGCCCCAAGAACCCGTAACCCGGCATTGAGCGGTCCCCGGCCCTACGAGAACCCATTCGCAGCGCAACTATGCCAAAGGGGGACATGCGATAGCCTGGATGGGTGTGCCGCTCGATCGGAATAGGGACCCTAAGTCGTGGGATCGAGCGGTTTTGTTGACTTTTCCGTGAATTCGGACTATAAGAGACAATTGTTCCCGACATCGTGTGGACCACTGGTTCCCTGAGCGGCCCGGCTGTGCAAACGGTCCGCGGCGCGTGTATACTGGAGCGCGGTTGTTGGGGTTATGGGCGAAAGTCGTGTATTCGTAATAGTTATCTTTTCTCATTTTGGGAGTGGGGGTACTACGATGCAAAACCGATGTCACAGGATCAGACACCGAGGTTTCACGCTCGTGGAACTGTTGGTGGTGATCGCCATTATCGGGATCTTGGTGGCGTTGTTGTTGCCGGCCGTTCAAGCGGCCCGCGAGGCCGCGCGCCGCATGCAGTGCACGAACAATCTCAAGCAGATCACGCTGGCGAATCACAACTATGCGGACACGCACAAGGTGTTCCCGATTCATCTTTCCTGGAGCGCTTGGGACAATTTCGACGGAGCGTTTTCCGACAAGGTCGGCCTGTTGCCGTTCCTCGAACAGCAGACGCTTTGGGACAAGACGGTCTTCACAGGCCCGCCGTTCGATCCGGGTGGTTGGAACGGAAACGCGAACATTCTCACGCAGAGCCTGAGGCTACCCGTTTTCAACTGTCCGTCGATGGAACTCGAATTCGGTGGCGGCGCGGCGAACTTTACCTATGCGTCGAATCACGGCACGGCACGGAAGGGTTACACCGGGAACTCGCAGATGTGCGTGAACGGCCAGCACAACGGCGTTGCGTCGTACGCGACGCCCATTCGCGGCCACTGGGTCGTCGGCGATCCCCCTACCGGTTTCCAGCAAATCCTGGACGGCACGTCGAAGACGGCGGCCTATTCCGAGTTCGTCATGGGGAGCAATACGGTTTCGGCCAACGTCAAGCAGAACAGCCAGGTGTTTGACTGGGCGGACGGCGCGAACACGGCCGCGACACGACTCAATTGCCTCACCAAGTCTTCGATCGATCCGGGGCGCATCGAGATGCGTGGACGGGCCTGGGCGTGGTCGTTCATGGGGATCGGGACCGTCTATAACCACACGATGTTGCCCAACGAACGCGCGTGCCATTCCTACACGGATGACTGGGCCGGTTCGAATTTGATGAGCGCGTCGAGCCGTCATAAGGGCGGCGTGAACGTCGGCATGGCCGATGGTTCCGTGCAGTTCGTGCCCAATACGATCAATCAGACCGTCTGGTGGGCGATCGGAACGCGGAACGGCGGAGAGCCGAACGCTGAGATACCCTAGTCGCCGATCGACCCACACCAAGCGCGACTCGCTCGCGGTGAGTGATCGATTGACGTACGGTGTTTGTCCGAGACGGCGGTGCCCCGTCACGCCGGGTCGTGGTGTGCGGCAAGCGGACCGCAAGGCTGTCGGTGCGCCTCAACGGGTCGCCATGGCGATCGTGCTGGCTGTCGGTTGCGGCTTGAGCGGATGCGATGCCGACCGCGAATCGGATCGCGCATCCGAAGTCGGACGACCGGGTGTCATCACGGACCGCGACGGCGGGAAGCGACAGGGCGATCACGACAAGCTCGAATCCGACTCTGAGAAGGGCGGTCCCTCGTCGGGGGCCGCCCTTTCTTCGTTGGGAGACCGGGCGGTTCCCGCCCACACCCCGCCTCGATTCGAGGACGCGGCAGGGCGATTGGGAATCGACTTCACCTACTACAACGATGAGATTCCCAAACGGTATTTCTTGCCGGAAGTGATGGGCGGCGGCCTCGCCTGGCTCGACTACGACGCCGATGGTCGACTCGATCTCTACGCCGTCAACGGTTGCCGACTTCGTCCCGGCGAAGGCGATCCGGGCCCCCATCACAATCGGCTCTTCCGTTCGGTCGGCGACGCGGGGTACCAGGATGTCTGGGATCGGATCGCCGGGGGAGCCGATTCGGGCTATGGGCAGGGATGCGCGGTGGGCGACTTCAATGTCGATGGTTTTCCCGACATCTACGTGACCAACTACGGGCCCAACGCGCTCCTGCTCAACAACGGTGACGGCACGTTCGACAACATGGCCGTTGACGCGGGAGTGGCCGATCCGTTGTGGGGATCGAGTTGCCTTTGGTGCGACCTCGACCGCGACGGCGACCTGGATCTCTTCGTCGTCAACTACCTCGACGTCACCTTCGATAACCTGAAGCAGTGTCGTTTCCAAGACATGCCGGGTTATTGCGGGCCCGGCAACTACGAAGGCGTTCCCGACCGGATCTACATCAACGAAGGCGACGGACGGTTCACTGACGGCGCCGAACGGCTGGGCGTGGTGCCCGCCGCGCCGGGGAAGGGGCTGGCGATCGCCGCCCTCGATCTGGACAACGACGGGCTGGCCGAGATCTACGTCGGGAACGACATGTCGCCGAATTTCCTATATACGCGTTCGCGCGTCGCGTTCGTCGGCGGCGCGTCGGCGGGGGGCGAGCCGCGCCCCTATCGGGAGATCGCCGGTCCGGCCGCGTGCGCCACGAGCGACGTCGGACACAACGAGGCGTCGATGGGGATCGCGAGCGGCGACTACGATCGGGACGGCCTTTGCGATCTCTTCCTGTCGCATTTCTATCAACAGAAGAACACGCTCTATCGGAATCTCGGGGGCCTTCTCTTCAAGGACGACAGTCGCCGCGCGCGAATCGCGGCGACGAGCTACGACTACCTCGGGTTCGGCGCGATCGCCTTCGACTACGATTTCGACGGATGGCTCGACCTCTTCATCGCGAACGGACACGTCTTGGGCCCGGAACAACCGGTGAACGAGATGACGCCGCAACTCCTGCGCAATGATGGTTCCGGGCGGTTCGACGACATTTCGGCCGAGGTCGGCGCGTATTTTCGCACGCGGTGGCTGGGCCGGGGCGTTGCGGCGGCGGACGATGATCAGGACGGGGACGTCGATCTGGCCGTGTCGCATCTCCACAAGCCGATCGCCCTGCTGCGCAACACGACCGAGGCGCGCGGACACTATTTGGGCATCTCGCTCGGCGCGCGGGATCGGATTCCGCCGGTCGGAGCGAGGGTCGTTGTGCGGGCGCGGGGGCGGGCGTGGATGGCGCCTTATGTCTCGGGGGGGAGCTATCTGTCGCACAGCGATCCGAGACTGCGGTTCGCCGTGCCGTCGTCCGATCCCGTCGACGTCGAAGTCCATTGGCCCGACGGCCGGGTCGACCGGTGGGAGTCGATCGCCGCGGATCAATATGTCCGCATCGAGCCGGGCATTCCACCGCGTCCTTCCACGGTGTTTCAGCCATGAGCCGACGGCGCGGACGATGGTGTCCCAGGGCGGTTGCCCTGTTCGCGGCATTCGCCGCGATCGCCGGCTGGTATTGGCTTGACGGCGCGCTCGTCCGCGCGAGGCGATTCGCCGCCGACAATCGGATCGCCGCCGCGAAGACGCATGTCGGATGGTACCGCCGGCTCCACCCACGCGATCCCCATGCGATCCTCTATCTGGCCCAGTTGTGGATATCCGATGAATCGACGTCATCACCCGAGGCGGTTGAAACGGCGCTCGGGCTGCTGGCCTTGATCAGGGACGGCTCACCTCTGTCCGCCGAAGCGCGGACACAGGAAGGTCGAATCCACTTGTTCCTCAAGCGGCAGCCGGGACGCGCGGAACGGAAGTTCCGCGCGGCGATCGACGTCGACAAGAATCTCGTCGAACCCCGGTATTTGCTCTGGAAACTGTACGATCTGACGGGCCGCTCGCATCTCGCCGAACCGCTTGTTTGGTCGGTCGTTGAATTGTGCCCCGAATCCCAGCGGGCCATGCGGCTTCGCGAGTGGTACATGAGCCAGTTCTTTCCCGCGACGGCCAATCCGGACCTCGATCAGCTCTTGGAGGTCGTCGATCCGGTACGGCCGTCGCCCACGGTAACCGAGCAGCGGCGGTTCGCCATGTTCCGCGATCATGAACCGGACCGCCCGATCGGGCATGCCGCTCTGGCTCGATGGTTCAGCATGGAAGGGCAACCCAAGTACGCGCTTGAAATGCTCGATTTCGGCGAACCCGAACTCGCCGACTCCGAGCGGAACGATCCGTATCTGTTGGCGACGTACATCTCGGCCTTGATCGATCTCGGACGCCACGAGGAAGCCATGGCATGCCTTAGGCGATGGCCCGAGCCTCGCGACGGCTACGAGTATTGGCGATGGAAGGGGGTGCTCGATGAGGACCTGCGCGAGGACTATTCGGCGGCGATCGAGGCGTACGATAGGGCGCTGGATGGGTGGCCCGGACCCGCCGACTGGCGGACGATGGTTCGAAAAGCGAACTGCTTGACCCGGCTGGGGCGTTCCGACGAGGCGGCACGTCTTCGCGCCAAAGCGGATCGGGTCGAGCACATGATGAAGGATGCCGTGCATCAACGTCTGCGCGACGCACTGGCGCAGCTCAATGATGGGCCCTCGCTGTTGTCCGTCGCGGAATACTACCGCGATCTGGGTCGGCCTCGGGAAGCGGCCGAGTGGCTGCAGTTGGCGACGCGATTGAGCGCCGCGCCCTAGCGTCCGCGAAACAACAACTTGAACAAAGGGGGAAAGGACGTAGAGCCATGAAGGCACGCCCCGTGGAATTCGGCCGCACGATCGGTTATTCTGGGACGTGCAATCGGTGTCCCGACCGAATCGGTCCGGATGATGGCGCCGGATGGGCGCCGCGCATCCGGCGCGTCGGTTTTTTCGTTCTATTGGATCATTCGTTATCAGGCTGATCTGGAGATTCTGGCATGGCACGCGGTCTTGCGTTGTTGGCGGTGTTGTTCACGGCGTCTTGTCTTGTCGGATGCGGGAGCAAGGCGAGCGGTCCGATGGATCCGAAGGATGTGAAGGCGGCCGATTCGGCAGAGGTCAAGAAGGGCATGGACGACAGCGCGAAGCACCTGCCGCCGGGCGTCAAGATGCCCAAGGGCGCCGTGCCCGGCAAATAGGCCGCGGCTCGATGGTCGCGGTCGTCGAGCCGGATCGGTCCGGATCGGTGGCGGCGGCGTGACGCCGATCGCGAGGCTTGGCGCGTGGAGAGTCGTGCTTGGGGAACGCGTGTCCCAGTTGCGACGCCGAATGGCCCGTGGATGTGGAGTCCGCGCAGTGTCCGCGATGCGGGCACACGCGGCGCGCGACGATGGATGTGCCGACCCTCGACGCGGCAACGATGGCCCAGCCGGGGTGGGCACCCGCGACGCGTTCGATTTCCGACACGCTGATCGGAACGCGGTTCGGGATCTACGACGTTGAGGCCTATTGCGGCGCGGGCGCGATGGCCCGTGTTTATCGGGCGCGCCACCGCATGCTGCACAGACTCTGCGCGATCAAGGTGCTCAACACGGACCTGATCGCGCGATCGCCCGACGTTGTCGCCGCGTTCCTCGACGAGGCGCGCGCCGCGGCGGGGCTGGTACATCCGCACGTCGTGACGATCCACACGATCGGCGAGGACCGCGGGTTTCATTTCATCGAGATGGAATTCGTCGAGGGAAGGTCACTCGCCCACGTGATCGATTCCTCCCGAATCGACGCGACGCGCGCGACGAAGTTCCTGATGCACGTCAGTTCGGCGATGGCCGAGGCGCATCGCCGGGGACTCGTGCACCGCGACATCAAGCCGGCCAACGTGCTCGTCACGGCCTCCGACATCGCCAAAGTCGCCGACTTCGGGCTGGCGCGCCGCGTCGAAGGCGCTTCGAACGAACTCGAATCCCAAGGACTCGCGGGCACGCCCCAGTACATGGCGCCCGAGCTTTTTGGTGGCCGGCCCGCGACGAGTCGCAGCGACGTCTACTCGCTGGGAGTGACCTACTTCCTGCTTTGCACGGGCCGATTGCCGTTCGAGGCGCGGTCGATTCCGGAAATGGCTCGCCGTCACACGAGTACCGCTCCACCCGAGCTTTCCGACCATTGTCCGGCGGCCACCGAGTCGATGGCCCGCATCGTGCGCCGGTGCCTCGCGAAGGACCCGCACGCGCGCTACGAGGACGCCGGCGCATTGCATGACGAATTGCACGCCGCGTATGTCGGCCTGCGCTCGCTCGAAAGCCTGCTTCACGAGGCCCTGCTCGGTTCGTCCGCCCGGATCACGCGATTGGATGTGGACCACTTCCAAGTCCGGATTCCGGTCGTCGAGGAACGAACGCAGGATGTCGTGGTCGAGTGCATTCCCGATAGGTCGACCGGGGACGCCATCGTGCGAGTCTTCAGCATTTGCGCGCCGCTTGACGAGTCGTACATGCGCCGCGCCTTGGAACTCAACGCGTCGCTTCCGTTCGGCGCGATCGCCGTGGAACAGCACCAGGGACGTCCCTACTTCATGATGCTCGATGCCCTCACGCGCTCCACATGCGACCCTGTCGAACTCCGCGCCAGCGTTCTGAGCATCGCCAAGCACGCGGACGAGGTCGAACATCGGCTCACGGGATCGGATCGCCATTAGGCGCCTCAATGTCGCTCGTCGCTCGCCTCTCCGAGGCGAGTTCTCCCTGTCGCTCGCCTCTCCGAGGCGAGTTTTCCCTGTCGCCAACGTCGTTCCTGGTGCAACACGCCTCGGAGAGGCGTGCGACATCCGAGGCGAGTTCTCCTGTCGCTCGCCTCTCCGAGGCGAGTTTTCCCTGTCGCCAACGTCGTTCCTGGTGCAACACGCCTCGGAGAGGCGTGCGACATCCGAGGCGAGTTCTCCTGTCGCTCGCCTCTCCGAGGCGAGTTTTCCCTGTCGCCAACGTCGTTCCTGGTGCAACACGCCTCGGAGAGGCGTGCGACATCCGAGGCGAGTTCTCCCTGTCGCTCGCCTCTCCGAGGCGAGTTTTCCCTGTCGCCAACGTCGTTCCTGGTGCAACACGCCTCGGAGAGGCGTGCGACATCCGAGGCGAGTTCTCCCTGTCGCTCGCCTCTCCGAGGCGAGTTTTCCCTGTCGCAAACGTCGTTCCTGGCGCAACACGCCTCGGAGAGGCGTGCGACGGTCGCTACCCCGGTTCCACGGCCGGCGCCGCGATCGAAACGCCGGTTGGTCCGCCGAAAGCCGTCCGATGCCGGTTGGCTTCGATGGCCCGCCGTTCCAGATCGGGATCCACGCATCGGTACCGGACATCCCGCTGCCGAGCGACAAATCCAAGCTCCTCGATGGCGCGGCGGATCTCGTCGAGCGTCAGGTGGTGGACGGTGCCCGCTTCGGCGACAACGTTCTCCTCGATCATCAGGCTCCCCATGTCGTCCGCGCCGAAGTGCAGGGCGAGTTGTCCGACGCGAAGTCCCTGCGTCACCCAGCTCGCCTGAATATGCGGAAAATTGTCGAGGTAGATCCGGGCGACCGCTTGCGTCTTGAGATATTCGAACGAACCCGCGGGCCGAAGGTGGGCGAGATCCGTGTTCGCGGGCTGCAATGTCCAGCAGATGAACGCCACGAAGCCGTGCGTTGCGTCCTGCAGCGACCGAAGTCGATCGAGGTGTTCGATGCGTTCGGCGAGCGATTCCACGTGTCCGAACATCATGGTCGCCGTGCTGATTCCGCCCAATTCGTGCCAATGGCGCATCACATCGAGCCATCCGTCGGAAAGGACTTTGCCGCGCGTGATCGCGCGCCGAACCCGGTCGACGAGGATTTCCGCTCCGCCGCCCGGGATGCTTCCCAGTCCGGCCTCCTTGAGACGCCGCAAGACGTCGCGGATCGGGAGCTTGGCCACTTTCGTGAAATGATGCAGTTCGGGCGGGCTGAACGCGTGGATGTTGACGTTGGGAAACGCGTGTTTCAGGTCGCGAAGAAGGTCCTCGTACCATTCGAGCGGCAGTTCGGGGTGCAGGCCGCCTTGCATGAGGATCTGGTCACCGCCCAGTTCGACGGTTTCCGCGACTTTCGCCATGAGCTCGTCGCGGGATAGGACGTACGCCTCGGGATCACGGTGCGTTCGGAAGAACGCGCAGAAGTCGCAAACGGCCGAACAGACGTTCGAGTAGTTGATGTTCCGATCGATGTTATACGTGCGGATCGCGCCGGGATACAGGCGGCGCGTGATCCGGTCGGCCGCGTCGCCGATCGCCGCCAGATCGCGGGATTCGAGCAGCGCGAGGCCCTCGTCCGGACCGATCCGGTCGCCCGCGATCGCCTTATCGAGAATGGGTTGGACGGACGTCATGGCGAAGGAACCGGGCTCCGGGCGGCCGCGTCTCGTGTAAAGGAAATCACTCGCGCCGCGCGACCGATGGTTCCACCGCGGTACGATCGTGCGGTTCGCCGCGCGACGGAAGCATGCCGAGCTCCGTCGCGTAGTGGCGGAACCGTTCGAGTCCCTCGCGTTCGCGCGTCCCGAGACGGAAATGGAGATTGTCGCGCAGATACCCGAGGCAATCATCCCGCGTGAGGCCATGAGCGGCGCATTCGCGCGAAGCGATCGCATCGAGATTCCGCAGGCCGAGATCGCGCGCGCGGTCGAGCCAGCGTCCGATCGGCGCATTGGAAACGCCGGCGCGCGCGACCCACATGGCGAAGACGAACGGGAGGCCCGTCCAACGGCGCCATTCCTCGCCCAAATCCCAACGATCGGCCATGTTCGATACGCGGGCCTTCATGGCGCGGTCGCCGATGACGAGCAATCCATCGCCGTCGGCTTCCTCAAGCCGTTGATCGATGGGAAGCGGGAGCAGACGAGGTCGGATACCAAACCGCTGGTCCAGGAGGATCCGCGCGAGGGCGATGCTGGTTCGGGATCCCTCGTCCACCGCGAGCGTACGGATCTCCCGCCACGGAACTCGGCTCATTAGGACCACGCTCCACACGGCGCCGCGACAGCCGATACACGCGTTCGAAACGATGCTCAGGTCCCCTCCTCGGCCGGATTCCGACGCGAGGAACTCGATCGAGGGTATCAATGCGACATCGAGCTGCCCGTTTCGCAATCGGTCGGCCAATCGGCTGGGCAAGTCGAATGAGAGGTCGACGCGTCGCGACACGTCCTCAAGGCCATAGACGAGCGGTTTCGTATTGAGATACGAAACGGCTCCCACGCGAATCGGTCCCGATTCCTCCATCGACGACGGTTCCGTCAAGTGCTTCCGAAGGCCGTACAGCGCCGCGGTGCTCGATTCGACCGCGGCCGGTCTTCGGCGCCGCTGGATGTCTCCCGGCCTGTTCCCGTCGCATTATAGGCGTCCCGCGGGGATTCCGACAGGCGAGGAACCGGTCCGTTTCCCGGCGCGCGACCCGTCCCATCCCACGACCGCGATCGGCTTGGCAGGCCGATCAAAACGCCTATCATACGGGCCGCGTCGATGCGACCATCGGTCGGCGCGGTCGGCGGCGTGGAGATCCGGAAGGCATGGGATTCGATCTGCTTTATGAAGAAGGAGCGTGCCTTGTTGTCGGCAAGCCGGCGGGCCTGTTGACGCAAGCGCCGCCCGGCATCGACAGCATCGAGGCGCGCGTCAAACAGTTCTTGAAGGGCCGTTACGCCAAGCCGGGCAACGTCTATCTGGGGATCATCCATCGGCTCGACCGTCCCGTTACAGGCGCCATGGTGTTCGCGCGGCATGTTCGCGCGGCGCGACGGCTTTGCGAGCAATTCGAAGCGCGCTCGGTACGCAAAACCTATTGGGCGATCGTGGAAGGGACCGTTTTCCTGGACGAGGGTGAATGGCGCGACACGATGCGCAAGGTTCCGAACGAAGCCCGCGCCGAACGCGTGCCCGCGACCGCCGCCGATGCGAGGGAGGCCGTTCTGCGGTTCCGCGTCGTCCGGCGGGATGCGTCGACAAGCCTGCTGGAAATCGAGCTCGACACGGGACGCATGCATCAGATCCGTTTGCAGGCCTCGAGCCGCGGCCATGCGATCCTCGGCGACCACCTCTATGGATCCCGGCGTGGATTCGGACCGGAAACGGCCGAAGCCCGAGAACGGGCGATCGCTCTGCACGCAAGGCGTCTCCAATTCGTTCACCCCATGACCCGCGACCCCGTCGACGTGACGGCACCGTTGCCGACCTATTGGCCGCGGCTCGACACGGAGCCCGATCGACCGGTTCGGTCCTGATCGCCCCGCGTTCCTCGCGCTGTCGTCGCGCCGCTCGGGTCAGTCGTCCTCGTTCGCGTGTACGCGCCGCGCCGCGCGGAATCGGTAGGCGCGCCAGGCGCTCGCGAGCGACAGGCCGATGAACGACCCGTATTGAACGACGGGCCACCGCGCGGAGGCGTTCTCGGCGACCAGTTCCCAGAACATGACCAGGAGGGCCGTCGAGGCGAGCCATCCCAGGCCCGTCGCGCTTCCTTTCCAAATCTGGCCCGCGCCGGGCAGCGCGAACGACAGCACGAACGCGATCCGGTCCTCGGCCGACGGCTCCGAACGGTCGTTCGGACTCGGATTCGAATGCCGACTCGATCTCGCATTCGGATCGCCCGGTTTGAACGACACGGTTCCCTTTCCGTACGGCGCGGCACCCACTACATTGGATGCGGTTCGCGAGCGGCCGCGGACGGCGCGCGGCGACACGCAGGCCGCTCGCCGCCATCGTACGCGATGACGCACCCGCGGCAAATCGGCTCGCCGTCGCGGAGCATCCGCCCGGTTGCCCGCCGCGGCGGGACGAGGCACCGCGCGTCCGATCGGCGGTCCGATCCGTCGTCCGTGTCATGGGATTCCGCGCGGCATGATTCACATCGAAGGCGTCGAATTCACCTATCCGGGTCATGCGTTCCGGCTGCGCGTCCCCCGCATGCGCGTCGGAGCGGGCGAGCGGGTCGCCATCGTGGGACCCAGCGGAAGCGGCAAGACGACCCTGCTGCACCTCATCGCCGGCATCCTCGTACCCGGCTCGGGTGACGTTTCCGTCGGAGGCTCAAGTCTCCCTTCCATGCGCGAGACGGCCCGACGCGCTTTTCGACTCCGAGCGATGGGTCTGGTGTTCCAGGAATTCGAGCTGATCGAACACTTGAATGTTCTGGAGAACATCCTGCTTCCCTGCCGCATCTCGCCCGCCGTGCGTCTCACGCCCGGCCATCGCGAGCGGGCCCGCTCCCTCGCCCGCGACATGGGCATCGAACGGGAACTGAATCGGTATGTGCGCCGATTGTCGCAAGGGGAACGCCAGCGCGTGGCCATGTGCCGAGCGCTCGTGCTCGAGCCGCCCCTTCTGCTTTGCGATGAACCGACGGGGAACCTGGACCCGGTCACCAAGGAGCACGTGCTCGACGGACTCTTCGCTCAGGTCGCTCGCGGACACACGACGCTCGTTGCCGTCACGCATGACCACGGCCTGCTGTCTCGGTTTGACGCGACGATCGACTTCACGGCCCTTCAAACCGGAGGCGCGCCGTGAGACACATCCTGTTCCTCGCCTGGCGGTACCTCGCCTATCATCCGGTCACGACGGCGATCCTGGTCGGCGCCGTCACGCTCATCGCCTACCTGCCGATGGGCTTGAACATCCTGATCGCGCGCGGAGCCGACGATCTGACGTCGCGCGCCGAGTCGACGCCGCTGATCCTCGGCGCGAAGGGAAGCCCGCTCGAACTCGTCCTGAGGACGCTCTATTTCGAATCGGCGATTCCCGAGGGCGTTCCGTTCGGCGAAACAGGCCGCGATGAACTCCTCGAGCTCGCGCGGGCCGTGCCGATCGACGCGCGATTCCGCACTCGGTTCAGTCCGATCGTCGGTACGACCATCGACTATTTTGAATTCCGGAACCTGCGAGTCGCGTCGGGCCGTTGGTTCGCCATGCTCGGCGAATGCGTGCTGGGCAGCGAGGCCGCGCGGATCGCCGAGGCGGGGCCGGGCGATGCGATCCTCTCCGCATCGGAATCGGTGTTCGATCTGGCGGGCGTCTATCCCCTGAGGATGCGGGTCGCGGGAGTCCTCGAACCGTCGGGAACACCCGACGATCGGGCCGTCTTCGTCGATATCAAGACGGCGTGGGTGATCGCGGGCTGGGCGCACGGCCACGCGCCGCTCGACGGCGCCGCGTCCGCCGAGACGATCCTGCGCCGCGACGACCGCGAAATCACGGCGAATGCGGCGGTCGCGCAATACAACGAGGTGACGCCCGGGAATGTGGGGCAATTCCATTTCCACGGGGACCAAAACACGTTCCCGGTAACGGCGATCCTCGTCGTGCCGACGGACGGTAAGGCGGCTACGATTCTCGAGGGACGTTACGTCGGCGCCGACCGTCCGATTCAGATGGTCCGTCCCCAGGTCGTGATCGGCGAATTGATCGGGACCGTATTCACCGTCCGCCGATATGTCGTAATGGCGTTGACGGTCGTCGGCGGGGCGACCGGTCTGACGATGGCTCTCGTCTTCGCCCTGTCTTGGCAGCTCCGGCGGCGCGAATTCGAGACGATCGGCAAGATCGGGGGAACGCGCCGTCGCATCGGCTTGCTCGCCGCCGCCGAGATCCTCGGTGTTGTCATCGCCGGTGCCGTACTCGCCGGCCTGCTCGTCGCGCTCACCGACGGAATCGCCGGCTGGGCCGCTCGTTGGCTCGTCCGACTCGCCTGATCGGCGCGTCCGCGACCCGCGCGCTCCCGTACTCGACGAGCCCGTTTTCAAGCGGGTACAGTAGGGTCCGTTGGCGCGGTATTGCGGGCGGATGGGCTCGGCGAACGCACCGCGCCGAAACACGGCCGGAAACCCACAGACTCGGGGACGATCGCATGCGCATTGAGGAAGCCAAGGCCTTGTACCGCGGTCCGATGATCGCCGTCATCACGAACTTGAACGCGGACCTGAGCATCGACCACGGGGCGATCCGCGAGAACCTCGCGTTCATCATCGACCACGGCTTCCGCCGAGGCAACGGCGCGTTCCTCGGCGTCGGCGCCGGCGGCGATTTCCCGATGCTGACGGTCGCCGAGCGGAAAGCGGCGGCCAAGACGATCGTCGACGCGGTCGCGGGTCGCGTACCCGTCCTGATCGGCGCGCAGGACACGAACATCGACACCGTCATCGAAATGGCGCGCTGGGCCGAGGAAATCGGCGCCGAGGGAATCCAGATGTCGGCCGGATACTACTACGCGTCGTCCGACGAAGACTGCCTCAGGCTCTTCGACGCCGTCCATAAGGCCACGCGCACGATCCAGATCATGGTCTACAACACGCCGTGGGAAGGCTACAACATGTCGCTCGACCAGTTGCGCCGGCTCGCCCAATTCCCTCGGTGCGTCTCGCTGAAATGGTCGACATCGCAGGGCAGCGCGGAATACCTTCGCGGCGTCGCCCAATTCGCCGACAAATTCGCGATCGTCGACAACGAGGGTATGTTCGTCATGACGCACTTGCTCGGCGGTACCGGGTTCATCACACATCTCGCAACCGTCTGGCCCGAACATGATCTCGGCGTCTGGCAACTGATGGAGGACGGCGACTACGCGGCGGCGCAGGCCAAGATCACGGCCGCGAATTGGCCCTGGCAGGATTTCCGGGGCAAGATGTGGAAACGAACGGGCTGCGAGAGCCCCGTCATCAAGGCCGCGCTCGAATTGTGCGGACGTCCCGGAGGTCCCACGCGGCTTCCCGCCCGATCGCTTCAGGACGAGGAGCGCTCCGAACTGCGCGACATCCTCAAGTGGATCGGCGTGCCGTACGTCCGATAAACACGCCGACGTTCCGAGCCTCGCCAAGAAGACTCGATCGCCGCGAAGCTCGAACGGAAGAATGGAGACGCTCGCCATGTTGACCCATCGGATTCCGCGACCGTCGGTTCGCCGGGCCGGCGCGGCCTTGGTTGGCGCGGCCCTGTTCGGATTCGCGTCGCTGCCGGACGTCTGCCGCGGCCAACCCGCCGCGCAAACCAAGCCGAGAACCGAAAGCTCGACGCCGCGTTCCGCCCTCGAGTCGATCGAAAGCACGCGGGGCGGCAGGCACTGGGTCGATCTGGCGACCGATCCGCCCAAGTCGCCCGACGATTCGTTGGCCTGTTTTCGGATCGAACCCGGTTATGAGATCGAGCTCGTGGCCGCCGAACCGCTCGTCTTGGATCCCGTCGCCGTGGCATTCGACGAACGTGGGCGGCTGTTCGTCGCCGAGTACGCCGACTATCCGACGGGTCCGGTCCGCGAAGGGGATCCACCCCTTTCGCGCGTCGTATTGCTCGAGGACACCGATTCCGACGGCAGGGCGGACGCGCGGCACGTCTTCGCCGACCAACTCCGTTTCGCCCACAGTTTGATGGCGTATCGCGGAGGCATTCTTGTGGGCGCCCAGACGGAGATCGTCTTCCTGAAAGACACCGATGGTGATCGGCGAGCCGACGTGCGCGACGTGCTGTTTCGCGGGTTTGTCGCGGCCCATCCGCAAATGCAGATCGGGAATCCGCGATGGGGTCTCGATAATCAGGTCTATTGGAATTACGGCCCCGGAGAAATCGTTCGAGTGGGCGGACCCGACGGCGCCGGCGCAATGACGATCCAGATACCGCAGAAGGAGTTCCGGTTTGATCCCCGCACCATGGAATTCGGACCCGCAAGCGGGCTCGGGCAATTCGGCAACACGATCGACCCGTTCGGGCATCGGTTCTTTTGCACGAACCGCAATCCGATCATGGCGGCGCCGCTGTCGTGGGAGCAGTGGCAGCGCAATCCGTTTTTCGCGGGCGGGCGCGACCACTACGATGTCGGCCCGTCGGGCGGCGACACGGTCGTGTTCCCATTGGTTGAAATGAAGAGCAACTACCTTTCGCATGCGGGAACGCACACGTCGGCGTGCGGAACGACCGCGTATCTCGGCGGGTTGTTCGGAGATCCCTCGACGACCGATCTATTTGTTTGCGAACCGATCGGCCATCTCGTAACGCGAACGATCGTGCGTGCCTCGGGCCACCCGCTGACGGCCGAGCGGGCCCGACCCAAGGCCGATTTCCTGGCATCGAGCGATACGTGGTTTCGGCCGGCGAGTCTGGCGACGGGGCCGGATGGTTCCCTGTACCTTGCCGACATGTACCGGCTTTGGGTCGAGCACCCGAAGTTCCTTCCGGCCGAGATCGCGAGCCGCCTCGATTGGCGCGCGGGAGACGATCGGGGGCGCGTGTGGCGCATCCACCCGACCGCGCCGCGCGCGACGGTTCGACCTTTCCATCCACCGGCGTCGGATGCGGCGCTCGTCGACATGTTGCGCGATGCCAATGGTTGGCGGCGGCGTCTCGCGCAGCGACTGGTCGTGGAACGGGGGATTCAAGGGCTCGCGCCTCCGCTGCGCGCGATGCTTGGCGAGCGGGATGCCGAGTCCGGCGCGCGCGAGCCGGCCTTCGCGCGGTTGCACGCGCTCTGGACGCTTGACGGACTCGGCGCGCTCTCGCCGGACGACCTGCTCGCCGCGCTCGCCGACCCCGACGTCTTCGTGCGGCGCGATGCGACGAAACTCGCGGCGCGGTTCATCGCGGAACCTCGGATCTTCGCGCGCGTCGTCGAGCTCGCGCGCGATGACGACGCGCGGGTGCGCTTTGAAGTCGCCTTGACGCTCGGCGCGACCGATACCCCGGCCGCCGGGGACACGCTTGCGGAACTTGCGCTGCGCGACGGCGGCGAGTCTTGGTTCGCGACGGCGATCTTGACGTCCGTCGCGACGCGGAGCGGAACGGTCCTGGGAACGATGATTGCCCGGTCGGCGGTTGGGGCGACGACGGAAGCGAACGGCGCGCCTCGAGTGATCGAGGCCCGCCACGCGAGGATCGTTCGCGAACTATCGGCGATCGCCGGCGCGCGGGGCGACGTCGAGGAACTCGGCGCGCTCCTGGCGGCGATCGGCGGGACGAACGGACCGCCGGGCCGCTGGTGGCGGCAGACCGCTATCGCCGGCCTCGCCGCCGGGCTGCCGAGGCATCGGGGAGACCTCGGCCCAAGAAGCCTCGCCGCGCTGATCGACCAACCGCCCGACGCGCTGCGCGACGCGGTCGAGCCCGTTCGTCGGTTGCTCCACGAGGCGGCCTCGATCGCGGCCGACGAAACACAGCCGCTCGAAGATCGGATCGAGGCGGTCGATCTGTTGCCGTTTCTTCCCGCCGAGCCATCGCGGGCCGCATGCGCGCGGCTCTTGGCGCCGAATCAGCCGGGCGCGTTGCAGGCCGAGGCCGTCCGCGCCCTGCAGCGATCCGGGGCCCGCGACGCCGCGCGCCTCGTGCTCGGCCGATGGGCGGGGCTCGGGCCGGCCGCGCGACCGATCGCCGTCGATTTGCTGCTGAGCCGTCCCGAAACGATCCTCGACGCACTCGACGCCATGGCCGACGGCACGGTCAGCCCGTCGGTGCTCGATGTCGATCAACGCGTCCGCCTGCTCACCCACGCCGACGCGTCGATCAAAAAGCGGGCGATCGACCTGTTGGGACAAGCCGTCTCGGCCAATCGAACGGGCGTGGTGCGGGACTTCAGCGCGGCGCTGACGCTCGCCGGCGCATCCGACGCGGGAATGAAGGTCTTCGATCGCGTGTGCGCGAAATGCCATCGTGTCGACGGACGCGGTCATGACGTGGGCCCGGACATCAGCGACGTCCGCAATCGCGATCGCGCCGCGCTGCTCAACGACATCCTCGACCCGAATCAGAAGCTTGAACCCCGGTTCACCGACTATATCGTCGTTTCGAACGACGGCCGAGTGCTGAATGGACTGATCGTCTCCGAGTCGCCCGACGCGGTCGTCCTCCGTCAATCCGAGGGCAAGGAGGAGACGATCCCGCGGAACGCGATCGATCAACTCAAGGCCAGCGGCAAATCGCTCATGCCCGAAGGCGTGGAAACGGAGATCAACGTGCGGCAGATGGCGGACCTGCTGGAGTATCTGAAGGGGCCGCGGACTCCACGGTGACGACTTCGCCGTCGAGCGGCTTCCTCGGCAGTTGTTCGTCGCGCATCGCCGCTTGGTACACGAACGTCGCCATGATGATCGAAGCCTGCTTGGCATCGTCGGCCTGAACACGATCGTAGACGTCCATGCTCGAATGGTGCGTGCGCGTGTCGTACTCGATCGGGTCCTGAATGAATTGGAATCCCGGAAGGCCGATTCCGTCGAACGACAGGTGGTCGGTGCCTCCGGTGTTCGACAGGGTGATCGTCGACGCGTCCATGTCGGCGAAGGGGCGCAGCCACGATCGGAAGATCGGTCGGACCTGTTCGTTGCCTTGCAGGTAGACTCCCCGGATCTTGCCTGTTCCGTTATCCAGATTGAAATACGACGAGAATTTCGCGTGGGCGGGCGTGACCTCGTATCGGGCCGGCGTTCCCCGCTCCCGATCCTGGGACGCTTTTCCGAAATGGCGTTCCACGTAGGCGCGCGAGCCGAGCAGGCCTTGTTCCTCTCCTGTCCACAATGCGAGGCGAATCGTCCGCCTTGGCTTGGCGCCGACCGCTTGGAGGATCCGAACGGCTTCGAGCGCGACGCCGCATCCGATCGCATTATCGGTCGCTCCGGTCCCCGAATGCCACGAATCGAAATGGGCACCGAGCATGACGAGTTCGTCGGCCAGATCGGAACCGGGGATTTCGGCGATGACGTTGAAGCTGTTCAGGTCATCGGCATGGAATCGCGTCGCGATGTCGATCTCGAGGACGGGGTGCGCGCCGGCCTGAAGCATGCGGATCAGACGATTGTAGTGTTCGACCGAGACGACCGCCTGCGGTACGTTTTCGGGCGCGTCGGGCGCCCACGGACGCGGTCCGCGGCTGAACGGGTTCCCGCCGTTGCCGCCGTTGGCGTCACCGCGAGGGCGCGGCATGTTGACCGACGCGACGAAGACCGTTCCGCCGTCGCCGCGCCCCGGTTCCAGCACCACGGCCGCGCCTTCCTCGTACGCCAACTGCCATTTATCGGTCAGTAGTTGCATGGCCGAACGAGGATCGCCCATCGGGCGAGCGGGCTGGTTCTCGGCGGGCGGCGGCGCCGCATTCGAGGGCGGGGCCGCCGCGGCGCCCGGAGCGCCGGGACCTCGGGGACCGCCCGATCCGGGGCCCCGATCGCCGCCTCGATCGGAACGCCCGCCGCGGAATCCGCCTCGCGGACTGTTGTCGGCATTCGCCAAATCAAGCAACCGCTCGTCCGATTGCCGCGCGGCGGGTGGCTCAAACAACGCGGGCACGTCGCGCGGCGGGCTGATCAGTACGATCGCGTTACGGAGCTTGCCGCGGTATTTCTCCAGATCCGCCTCGCTCGACGCGTCGACATAAACCGGCTCGCCGCGGACCGCCTTCCGCGTGCTCGGCGACCATGCCTTCGGAAACGCGATGAGTGACGAGAAATTGGGTTCGACCAAATTCGCGGAAAACGAATCGAGCGTCCATCCGCGTCCAAAAGGTCCCCACGGTTCGAGCGCGACGTTCGTGAGCCCCCATTCGGTCAATTGGCCCGACACCCATTCACCGGCCTTGCGCGTGATGGGGGATCCGGTGAGCCGCGGTCCATGCACGTCGGTGAGCAGACTGATCGTCCGCATAACCTGGGACCGTTCAAGGCCTTCCTCCTTGATCCGATTGACGGTGTCTTGATCCACGGCCTCGCTCCGCGCCGGCGCCGTCGGCTGGGCGCGGCAGAACGGAACCGAAACGAACGTCGCGTAGACGACCAGGAACGCAACGGAAACCAGCCGATCGAATGACATCGTCGTGACTCGCCTGTCGTGTAAGAAAAAAGATACCGTCGCCGGCCCGTCGCCGTTGACCGGCCCGTCCGTGGCCCGTGATTATGGCACGGCTCCGTCTGCTCCACCACCATCACCCGCCAACCCAACGGGCGGTTCGCGGGACGCGATCCGCAGCGCGCCGACGACGGGTTCCCGGACAACGAAGGGCGCGGCGGGCATGAGTCCGCGTGCGGCCAGCGCGTCGAGCAGTCTCGCGCGCAGCGTGGAGCCGTGGATGAGGAGTCCTCCGGCGAGTGCCAATGGGAATCCAACGCGCGGGAATGCGAGTCGTTCGACGAGCGCGACGACATGCTCCGACAGTGCGGCGGCCGCGTCGTCGAGTATTGCGAGGGCGGGACCGTCGCTCTGGTCGGCCGCGGCGAACACGAGCGGCGCGAGGGTCGCGATGCGGCCGCGGGGCGATTCGGCTTTGTAAAGCACTTCGACGAGCTGGCTTCCTTCGCGGATTCCGAACTGTTCGAACACGAGCTGGACGAGCGAGGTCGCGGGGCCGCGACCGTCGACCGCCCGGGATACGGCGCGCAGCGTCTGTCGCCCGAGATCGAACCCGCTTCCCTCGTCTCCGAACCAATATCCCCATCCGCCGGCTCGGGCTTCGCGCGACGATCGATCCCGCGCGAACGCGAGAGACCCGGTGCCCGCGATGAGGGCGACCCCGATCGGGTCGTCGAACGCGGAGGCCAGCGCGGCCCATCCGTCGTGGACGAATCGAATGCGAGCCGTCCACCCCGCGGCGGCGAACCGGGCCCGAAGTTCGTCTTGTTCGGACGCGCGTCCGGCCCCCGCGAGGGCCAGGCAAACCGACTCGATCGGCGCGCCCTCGATACGGCTCGCTCGCCGCGCCGCATCGATCGATTCGGTAATGGCTTTTTCAGACGCTTCAAAGCCGACGGCGCGGGGGTTGGATGGCGGTCCCGCGGCGCGACCGACCACCGTCAACGCGCCGCGATCGTCGACTTCGCCGATCCACGCGTCGGTCTTGCTGCCTCCTCCGTCGATCCCCAGGACGCGTCGGGCCACGGCCTACTCCTCGAGCGCGTCGCGCAGCCGTCCGGACACAGCGTCCAATCGCGAGCGGGCCTCGTCGGGGCCGGAACTCCGCAGCGCGGCGACGATCGCCGTTTTGACTTCACCTCCGCAGAGCGCGAGCAACTCCTCGGCGGCGTCCGGCGCGAGCCCGGTAATCCCGCTGACGATCCGGCGGGATCGGGCGACGAGTTTGCTGTTGGTCGCCCGCAGGTCGACCATCCAATTCTTGTACGTCTTGCCGAGAAGAACCATGACCGAAGTCGTCAACGTATTGAGCACCAACTTGGTCGCCGTGCCGGCCTTCATGCGGGTCGATCCCGAGACGACCTCGGGTCCGACGATCGGACAAACACGCATATCGCAGAGCGGTTCGAGTTCGGAGTCGGGGTTGCAACTGATTCCGGCGGTGAGGGCGCCGCGCGACCGGGCGAACGCGAGCGCGCCGAGCACATATGGCGTGCGTCCGCTGGTCGCGACGCCGACGACGCAGTCCGAATCCCGAAGATCCAAGGCCGCCAAGTCGGCCGCGCCTCGTTCGGGGGAATCCTCGGCCCCCTCGATCGCGCGCGTGAGCGCCGCGGCCCCGCCCGCGATCACGCCGACCACCTGCTCGGGCCGCGTGTTGAACGTCGGAGGGCATTCGGCCGCGTCGAGCACGCCGAGGCGACCCGACGTGCCCGCTCCCACGTAGATCAATCGGCCGCCGCGCCGCATTCGATCGGCCACGCCCTCGATCAATCGGGCGATCCTCGCATCCTCGGCGGCGACCGCGGCCGCGACTTTCGCATCCTCGGCGTTGATCAGCCGCACGAGTTCGAGCGGCCCGAGCCGATCCAGGTCGTCGGAAGCTGGGTTTCGCCCTTCCGTGGCGAGTCGGTCAAGCATCCGCGCCGCTCCGCGCTACGGGCATTCCATCAGTTCGATGTCCTTGAATTGAACGACCATCGGCGGTCCCTGGTGGAGTTGCAGCGCGATCACGCCCTTCGCGGCCGACTTGGCGCCCTGCTCGTCAATCACCTCGGACATCAGGACGCCGTTGATGAAATGTTGAAGGTGGTTTCCTTTCGCGACGATGCGATACTCGTTCCAATCCTCGTTCTTGATCTTCGCTTGCAGCGCGTCGCGATCTCCAAGCGAACCGATCGTCTCTTTCTCGCCGCCGGCCGCAATGCGGACCGCCTGGCCGCGTTCGGCGAGCACTCCTCGACCTCGCTCATCGTAGTTGATCCCCGAAAACCGCGGATTGGAATCGATGTCGGCCTGGTATCCGCCGACGATGAACTTCTCCGCATCGATGACCTTGCTCCGATATTGGATTCCCGAGTTGCCGCCGACGATTCGGTATTGCAGTTTCAATTCGAAATCGGCGGGAAGGCCTTCCTGATAGACGACGAACGTGTTGTGTTTGAGGACCTTGTCGGCCGTTGTCTGGCCGGTGATCGCGCCGTCCCGCACGGACCAGTGATCGGTGTTTCCTTTCCAACCGGCAAGGTCCTTGCCGTTGAAGATGCGAACGAACTTGCCTTCCTCCGCGTGGGCGGCAAGGCCTCCCCAAGCGAGTCCGAGCATGGCGGCATGGAATGCGAAACGGCGATGAGCGAGCATCATGGCGAGTTCTCCCTTGGAGGTCGATGAAAGGTCGGATGGGCGCCGGTCGACGTTGCCGGGCCCACGCTCTGGCGAGCGTGGCGACGTTGCCGGGCCCACGCTCTGGCGAGCGTGGCGACGCTGTTGGCAAATCGGGCTACGATTCGATCCGCTCCAGAACATAGGTGCGCGGCTTCGGCTGATTCGTTTGAAAAATCTCGTCCTCGATTTTGGCGGCCGCCGCTTCGTGTTCGCGGATACGGTCCTCGATCGTGTCGATGCGTTCCTTGAGTTTCGCGAGATCCTCGGCGACCTTGGCATCGTCGGGCTTCGCTTCGAGCTGTCGCTTGAGCCGCGCGTATTGTTGGAACTGGAGCCACTCGCCGCGAAGCGCGTGGACCGGACCGCTGTTCCGCTGCTTATTGAGTTCGGCGACGCGCAAGGCTTGCCGGAACTGCGGAGTCTTTTCATTCTCTTGGAGCTCGATGTGGCGTTCGAGCGCGGCCGACGCGAATTCTCCGACGGGCTCACCGTCGATCGTCAGCCGGTAGCGGCCCGGTTTCATTCCGTGCACTTCCAGCCCTTCCCGGCTCATCCGATGTCCGAGGGCGAGCAACTTCGCGCCGGGACGAGCCTCTTCGGGAAGCGCGAACGGGAGTCCTTTCGCGGTCCAGGTGAACCGGATCCGATCGCCTTCGACGGTCAGGTCGGCCGCTTCGCCCCCGGTCGCCCGAACGGCGAATTGTCCCTTGGCGTCGGGCTGGACGGTGATGTTGGAAAGGGGCCCCCGCTGCCCCATGTGTTCGAGCAGGGCGGCGGCCATGACGATCTGTCCGGGCGCGTCGGGGTGCACGGCGTCCTTGATCATCGTGAATGAGGGGTTCACTCGGCGCTGTTCGAGCGTGAGGTTGTTGAGCGGGCCGTACATGTCGACGAACCCGTATCCGTTCTCGACGGCGATTTCACGAAGCCACGCGCCGTAGTAGGCGAGCACCGAGTTGTAGAGTTCGAGCCGTTCGGGTTGTTGAGTGCGACCACCCAATCGCGCGGCGCGCGAATCAAACATCGTCGGAGTCATCAGGACGGGGATCGCTCTCGCCGCCTTGATCCGCTCGATGACCTGGGACATATCGGTCCGGTACGTTTGGAAAACCTCGTCGTTGTACGGCTGGTAGGTCCCGTCATTCATGCCGAGCAGCACGGTGACGTATTTGGGGTGGTAGGCCGCCACGTCCCGTTCGAAACGCTGGAGCGCGTCCCACGCGCGGGCGCCTCCGACTCCCGCGTTGTGGAACTTCGCGCGGACGCCGGGCTGACGCGTGTAGAAGAAGTCCTCGACATACTGCGTATAGAGGCACTGGTGCGTGATGCTGTCGCCGAGGAACACGAGTGTCTCACCCGCGGCAAGCGCGATCTTCCCCACGGGCTGCGCCGGATCGGCGCTCGAAGCCGCGAGAGGCCATCCCGCGATCATGAGCCAAGCGAACCACCGCGCGAACCGCCGAGGCGCACACATGGGAGCTCCCCCATTCAAGACAACTCGATGGAAACCGGACCGCCGAAACCGAGCCGTGAGTTTACTCGACGAACGTCGAGTGCGGAAGCGTTTGATTCGAGGTTCCGTTCGGTCCGGCCGCCGGATCCCTAGCGCCTTGGAGTCCGGCCGCCGCCGCCGTGGGGCCTTCCGGACGCGGTCGGCGGGCTCGCCCACCGTTCACGCGGCCGCGCGCGTCGAGTACATTCGATCGACCATCCCGGCGCGCCGCGGTAGCGCGTGGGGAATCCAAGTCGATTCGCCGTCCCCTCGGAGCCGGAACGCACGCTCGATGGATTGGATCACCTCGCTCCTCCTCGGTTGCCACCTCCTTTGCGTCAACGTCGCGACCGGAGGCCCGCTCCTCGCCGTCGCGCTCGAATGGAAGGAACATCGCGGTGATCGAGCCGCCGGAATTCTCGGCCGGCGCCTGCTCCGCGCGGCGATCGGCGGTTTGCTGATCGGAGGCATGCTGGGCCTTGCGAGCGGCTGGCCGCAGTGGTCGGTCGGCCTGCGGGAAGTCGCAGCCCGACTCCCCTCGAAGATCCTGTTCGGAATCATCGAGGTCGCATTCTCGTTGATCCTGATGCTCGTGCACGCGCGGTTCTGGCGGCGCGCGACCGAATCGTCGTTCGCCGCGCGGTGCGTTCGCTCATTCCTCGCGATGCTTGCCTTCACGAACCTCGCCTACCATTTCCCCGTTCTGTTCACGGTGATCTCCGAGCTCGTCCATGCGGGCGGCGATGCGACGGACGGGATCGCGTCATCGGAATTCCGCGGATTGATCGTGTCGGGTTCGGTGTTGCCGCGTTCGATCCACGCCATCCTCGCGTCGATCGCCGTGAGCGGTTTGTGGACGGCCGTGCTCGCGAGTGACCGAAACGCGGATTCGGAGGAGAACGGTTGGCGATTGGTGCGATGGGGCGCGTGCTGGGCGTTGATCCCGACACTCGTTCAGATTCCCGTCGGCCTTTGGGTTCTGACGCGACTCCCGCCATCCGGTCAGAGGGCCTTGATGGGCGGCGACCTGTCGGCGACCGGCCTGTTCCTTCTGGCGGTGCTCGCGTCGCTCGCGCTTTGCCATCTTCTCGCGGCGCTCGCGATGGGCGACACTACGCGGGCCAAGATCACCCAAGCGACCGTTCTCATGGTCGTCACGGTTGTCGCCATGACGGTTGTTTCCCAACGGATTTTCCGTCCCGCGCCGCGTTCCGCGATCGAAGCCGCATCGGGAGCGTCGGGCGCGCCTGTTTTTCTAGGTAGGTCGGATTGCGGAGCCCCTTTCCATGTCGCATGCCCGTCACGTTTTGGAAATCCGCGATCGCGATACGGGAGCGGTCGCCCGGATTCTCACGAGTCTCGGTTTCAATTGCTTTTCGTTTGAAGCCGCGTTTGGGGACGAACGGATCGAGGTGATTTGGGCGGAAGCGGGGTTCGAGCGGGGCGGCCGGCGCGTGTCGGGCAGCGGGATCCCGTTGCTCTTCCCGTTTCCAGGGCGCATCGCGGGCGGGACGTTCACGTTCCGAGGCCGCGCGTTTGCGATCGAACCGTCGGACGGCCGCGGCCATGCGATCCATGGATTCGCGCACACGCGGCCGTGGCGCGTCCTCGATCATGAACGGAACCGGATCGTCGGCGAGTTCCACGCGTCGGTCGACGATCCCCGCCTCCTCGCCTACTGGCCAGCCGATTTCCGCATCCGCGCGGAATACGCGCTCCATGGCAACCGATTGAACGGCGTCTACTCGATCGACAATCCGTCCGACCAGCCGCTTCCGGTCGGGTTTGGGACCCATCCCTATTTTCGCGTGCCGCTGGGCGGCGAGGACGGCGCGGAATGCGTCGTGACGCTCCCCGTCAGCGAGGAATACGAACTCGACGATCTCGTGCCCACGGGCTTGCGGTTTCGGCTTCGCGATGCCGATGCATTCCACGAGGGCATCCCATTCGGCGAAATGCAGTTTGACAACGTGTTCGGCGGACTCGTCTTCGCGGAGGACGGTTGGTGCCGAACCACGATCTCCGATCCGTCCAGCCGGCGTCGCGTCGCGATGACCTTCGATCGCCCGTTCACGACGTGCGTCGTCTATACGCCGGGTCACCGCGAGGCCGTCTGCATCGAACCGTTGACCTGCGTTCCGAATGCCGTGCGATTGGACGCGGCCGGGATCCCGTCGGGGCTCCGCGTACTCGAACCGGGCGAGAGCCTTGTTGCTCGAGTCGATATCGCCGTTTCATGACCGCGTGCCGAGGATCATGCCATGATTTCGCGTTCCCATCGCGGCGTTTTCCGATTCCTCGCGATCTGCCTTCCGGCCATGGCGGTCTCGACCGCGCGGGCCGAACTGCCGAAGGCCGAGCCCGCCGAACTCGGGTTCGACGCCGCGCGGTTGTCGAGGGTGGGACCGGAGATCGAGCGGGCGATCGAGGAGCGCAAGATGCCCGGTTGCGTGCTCGCGTTCGGTCGTCACGGCAAACTCGCTTGGCTCCGCGCCTACGGAAACCGGCAACTCGAACCGGCGCCCGCGCCGATGACGGTCGACACGCTTTTCGACATGGCGTCGATCACCAAACCGGTCGCGACCGCCACCAGCCTGATGACGCTTGTCGAGGACGGCAAGGTCCGATTGCGCGACAAGGCCGCCGACCACTTGCCCGACTTCGGCCGAAACGGGAAGGACGCGATCACCGTCGGGCAGTTGCTCGTCCACACGTCCGGATTGATCGCGGACAACACGCTCGATGACTATTCAAACGGGCCGGAAGCGGCGTGGCAACGGATCTGCGATCTCAAGCCCGCGCATCGTCCGGGGGAACGGTTCATCTATTCCGACGTCGGTTTCATCGTGCTTGCCGAGCTGATCCGCAAGGTGGCGGGACACGATATCCACGCGTATTCCCAATCGCGGATCTTCGGACCGCTGGGCATGCGGGAAACGGGCTATCTGCCTCCGGACGCGTTGCGACAGCGCGCGGCGCCGACCGAATCGAGGGACGGTGCTTGGATTCAAGGCGACGTCCACGATCCCCGCGCCCATGCGCTCGGCGGAATCGCGGGGCACGCCGGCTTGTTCTCTACCGCGTCGGATCTCGCCGTCTACTCGCAAATGATGCTCAACCGCGGCGAATACGCCGGGCAGCGCGTGCTCGGCCCGGCGACGGTCGACGCGATGACCGCGCCGATCCGTATTCCCGGCGGCGTGCGGGGACTCGGCTGGGATAAGCGGTCCGCATACTCGTCGAATCGCGGCGAGACGTTTTCCGCGTCCGCGTTCGGGCACGGCGGTTTTACCGGCACCGTTCTGTGGATCGATCCGGAGCTCGACCTGTTCTTCATCTTCCTGAGCAATCGGGTCCATCCCGACGGCAAGGGATTGGTCAATCCGCTCGCGGGCCGACTGGGGACCATCATCGCCTCCGCGATTGTCGACGCGCCAAGGCCCAATCGGGCCGCGCAAGCGTCGGTGGATTCCTGGCCGGAAACGAGTCCCGTGCTGACGGGGATCGACGTTCTGCGTCGCGACGGTTGCGCGCTGCTGCGGGGCAGCCGCGTGGGGCTCATCACCAATCAGACGGGCATTGCCGCCGACGGGACGACGACGACCGAGATCCTGCGCCGCGCCGAGGGCGTTCGGCTTGCCGCCCTCTTCAGTCCCGAGCACGGCATCGAAGGGAAGTTGGACGTGTCGCGCATCGACGACTCGGTCGATCCCGCGACCCGAATCCGCGTCCACAGCCTGTATGGCGCGACGCGCAAACCGACAGCGGAAAGCCTGGCCGAGATCGATACGCTGGTATTCGATATCCAGGACATCGGCACGCGGTTTTATACGTACGTTTCGACGATGGGTCTGGCGATGGAGGCGGCGGCGGAACACGGCAAACGGTTCGTCGTGCTCGACCGCCCCAACCCGATCAACGGCGTCGATGTGTCCGGCCCCGTGCTCGACGCCGGCCGCGAGTCGTTCGTCGGTTACCATCGCGTTCCGGTGCGGCACGGAATGACGTCGGGCGAGCTCGCGGGCATGATCCGCGGGGACCGGGGTTTGCGATTGGACCTGCACGTCGTGCGCATGGAAGGCTGGCGGCGGTCCGACTACTACGACGCCACGGACCTCCCATGGGTCAACACGTCTCCCAATATGCGCACGCTCGACGCCGCCCTGCTCTACCCAGGCATCGGCCTCTTGGAGACCACGAACGTCTCGGTCGGGCGCGGGACCGATACGCCGTTCGAGTGGTTCGGAGCGCCGTGGCTCGATCCGATACCGTTTTCGAAGGTACTCAACGCCGACAACCTCTCCGGTCTTCGATTCATGCCCGTCTGGTTCACGCCGTCGGAAAACGTGTTTCGCGGCGAGCGGTGCGGCGGGATCCAAATCACGATCACCGACCGCGCGGCGGTCGATCCGTTGCGCGCGGGATTCGCCATCGCGAGGCGACTGCGCGAAGCGTACCCCGATGCGTGGACGGTCGACAAGTACGACCGGCTGCTCGGCAACAAGGCGGTGTGGGAATCGGTACGCGACGGGAAGGCCGTCGACGACATCCTGGAACGGTATGACGCGGACCTGCGCGCGTTCCTCGACCACCGCCGCACGTTCCTTCTCTACTGAGCGTTCCGCGACGCGATGAACGGATTGGCTTCGGGTCCCGAGCCTGGGTGTCCTGTCTCGCCGCTGTCTCGCCCGCCTGCCCGCCCCGATCGCAATTGGTCTTTGACATCGCCATCGATCGGCCTATGATAGGAGGCGTCCGCCGCGTCGCCGAGTCGCATCGCGCGGACCGTGTGATCGGCGCGCGGAATCCGGTTCGTTCCCATTCGCGGGGAGGTTGCGAACGGCCTTGATCTCACTCGTTCGAAACCGGGGTTTTCGAATCGGGGACCCCGTCGTCTTCCGGAAACTCAAGCACAGCACGGCGCCGGGACCCCGAGCCCGACATGTGACGCCTTCGCGGTGCGGCGAGGAATACGCGTACGAGGTCGACAAGTACTGGGTTGTCGAACAGGTGCTCGATGAGGGCGTCGTCGCGAGAACGCGGCGAGGCAAGCGGCATTTCATCGGACTGCGCGACCCGCGTCTGCGCGGCGCCCGATGGTGGGAACGGCTCGTCTTCCGAACCCGATTCCCCCGACTCGCGGAATCTCCCAGCGATCCGGACATCTCGCGGATCTAGGCCGAAGGCGCCTCAGGATACCGTGGATCCGCTCTTGGCGGGGCGGCAACGCCGTCCGCCGCCCTCGGCCACCCGCTCGCCATTCGCTACGTGGGCGGCTTTCCGGTCGAAACGCCGATGACCAGTTTCTGTCCCGCTTTCAGATCGCCCGCGACGATCTCGGTGAAACGGTGATCGCTGAGCCCGGTTGTGACTTCGACCGCGCGAAGGAACTCGCCTTCCTGGATCCAGACGTGCCGCCGGTTCCGCTCGCGCGCCTGAGCCGTCTTTTCGCTGGCCGTCGAGACGTTATTCGCCGGTTCGCCGGGCGTCGAGGTTCCGCCTTCCAGCAGGGGCCGGTCGCCTTCCCGCACCCATTTCGAATCGGGCGGATAGAACCGCAGGGCCGAGTTGGGGACCCGCAAGACGTCGTTGCGTTCCTCGATCTTGAACGACAGGTTCGCGGTCATGCCGGGCAGCAGGAGTTGGTCACCGTTCGCCGCCGAGACCACGACGGGATAGGTCACGACGTTCTGGGTCGTCGTGGAACTCAAGCGGATCTGCCGGATCGAACCGTGGAATAGACGCTCGGGATGGGCGTCCACCGTGAATTCCACCGGCTGATCGCGCTCCTTCGCGTCCTGAATCAGGCCGATTTCCGCCTCATCGATCGACGCGTGGATATAAACCTCCTGTTCCAGGTCGGGCGCGACGATGAAGAGCTGGGGCGTCTGGAACTGCGCGGCGAGCGTTTGGCCCTCGTCGATCTTTCGATCGATGACGAGTCCGTCGACGGGCGCGAGGATATTGGTGTATTCGAGGTTCGCCTTGGAATTGGCGAGGCTCGCGTCGGCCTGCCGCACGGCGGCGCGTGCGACGTCGAGCTGGGCTTCGAGCGACTTGCGATTGAAGATGAACTGGTCGAGCTCCTGATCGGAGATGTAGTCCTCGCCTTCTTTCCGCAGGGCCAGCGCGCGGGATTCGTTGTTCTTCGCCTGCTGCAATAGGGCCTCGGCGCGTTCGACATCGGCGAGCCGGGTGGCCAGTGTGGCCTGGTCGCGGTCGACGTTGGCCGCATAGAGCCTCGGGTCGACCTTGGCCAGGAGCTGATTCTGCATGACTTTTTCGTTGAAGTCGGCATAGAGGGCGAGGATCGGACCGGAGACGAACGACCCGACCTCGACCGACAAGACGGGTTTCACAACGCCCGTCGTGTTCACCTCCAGCGACAAATCACCCTGGGAAACATCGGCCGTTCGGTAGTGCGGTCGGCCGCGCGCGTTCAGGTAGCGGATGGCCGGACCGTATCCGGCGACCACCAGGCCGACGAGTACTCCCAGGGGGATCAGGATTTTGAGCCAGCTTCGCATGGTCGCTCTTCCGCTTCCAGGCTCCAGCCCCCCCTCGGGGACAAAGTCGTGGTTCGCTCCGCGAACCACTTGCGTCTTCAACTTCCCGTCTCCAGCGTCCCCTATGGCAGGCTACGCTGGATATCTGGGAGGGTCAATGGCCGTCGGCCGACCCTGCCCACGCGTTCGCGTTCGGACGACCTTCAAGTGGCCTTGACGCGGCTCCGATCGGACGCGTACTCTCCCACCCCATGACGGGCTCACACTCCCTACCGACGAAGCGCGCCCTTGGTATCCTAGTGGGGTTCGTTCTCCTTCCGACGTACTTGGGAATGGCGACGCAGGAATCATCGGAACGGGTTGTTGTTCTGAAAAACGGCCGCGTCCTCCGAGGGAAGGTCACCTATTTGGGTGACCGGTGCCTGATCGGTCTGAAGGGAGGCGGCGACATCCGCATCCCCAGTACGGCCGTTTCGGTCGATGCCGACTCGCTCCAACACGCCTATTCCCGCATGCGGGACACGTTGGCGTCGCCCCAATCCGCCGGCGCGCGGGTGAATCTGGCGTCCTGGTGCATGCGCGAAGGGCTTCTCGACGAGGCGGCGGCCGAGTTGTTGGAGGCCATGCGATTGGATCCGGACCATGCGGGCATCGAACCGGCCTATCGACAACTGCGTTACTTGGGGGAAGCGCGGACTCCCAGGGCTCCGAGCACACCGCGGCCGCCGCGGGCGGCGGCCCGCGAGGCGGAGGGTTCGGCGTCGGCCGGGCTCCCGAAAGAGGTGATGGCCGAATTCCCCGCGACCATTCAGCCGCTGCTGATGAACCGATGCGCAGGCGGGCGTTGCCACGAGGCACCATCGAAGGCCGAGTTCCAACTGCAGCGTCCGACGCACGGGAGCGGATTTTGGCGGCGTTTGACGCTCAAGAACCTCGATCGCGTTCTTGCTCAGATCGACTCGGCGTCTCCCGACCAAAGCCCTCTGCTTGTCGAGCCGTCCAAGCCGCACGGCGGGCTCGATCGACCGGTATTCTCGGAGAAGGAAACGGCTCAGTGGGAGGTACTCAACGCGTGGGTGCTCCGCGCGGCGCGGCGATCCTCGCCGATAGGCTCGGTCGCAACCGCGAACGGGGAGCCGTCGGCCGATGCGGGCGATCCGCTCCTCGGCCCCCCTTCGGCCTTCGCCGTGCCGGAGGGCGTCTCGCCCCTTCCCAATCCCGAGCCGTCCGAAAGTCGGGACCGGGTCACGGAGGGCGCGGCGCTCGAGCCGTCGCAGCCCGTCGATCCATTGGATCCGGCGATCTTCAACCGCCGGTTCGGCAAATCCAGTTCGGGCGCCGAGCGTCGCGGCGCCGACCGCGATTGACCCGGCCGGCGCCGAGCGCCCGGAACGTATTTGACGGGCCTTTCCGCGCCGAGTATCGTGGGCACGCGCCCGATCGTGTGCGATCCGGGCCGAGTCGACACTCGGAAAGGTAAGGGAGATGCCGCTCATGAGACAACGAACGGGGCTCGCGTGGATCGCCGCATTGGGCGTGATCGCCGCCTGCATGGGCGCGCCGCCGCGCGCCGAGGCGGCAGGCAAGAAGATCGTGTTCCTCGCGGGCCGAGCGAGCCACGGTTATGGATCGCACGAACATCTCGCCGGCTGCACGTTGCTCGCCAAGTGCCTCCAGCAGGGAATGCCCGATTACGAAGTCCATGTCGTTCCCAACGGTTGGCCGGACGATGAGACCATTCTCGAGGGCGCCGATTGCATCGTCATGTACGCGGATGGCGGCGGCGGACACCCTGTCATTCCCAAACTCGAACGCATGGAGCAACTCACAGCCAAAGGCGTCGGTCTCGTCTGCCTGCATTACGCGGTCGAGGTGCCCAAGGGCGAACCGGGCGATCGGTTCGTCAAGTGGATCGGCGGCTATTTCGAGACCCATTGGTCGGTGAATCCCCACTGGGTCGCGCGTTTCGAACAACTCCCTTCGCATCCGATCTGCCGAGGCGTGAAGCCGTTTGAAACGGACGACGAATGGTATTACCACATGCGGTTCCGCGAGGAGATGCGCGGCGTTACGCCGATCCTCACGGCCGTTCCTCCGGCGAGCACGCTCGATCGACCCGATGGCCCCCACAGCGGGAACCCGGCGGTCCGAGCCGAAATCGGCAAGTCGCAGCATGTCGCGTGGGCGTCCGAGCGACCCGACGGCGGGCGCGGGTTCGGGTTCACGGGAGGCCATTATCACTGGAACTGGGGCGATCCCGATTTCCGGCGACTCGTGCTCAACGCGATCGTCTGGACCGCGCACGGCGACGTGCCCGACGGGGGAGTCTCCGAGCGACCCGTCACGCTCCGCGATCTCGAAGCCGGTCAGGACGAACCGCCGGGCAATACGGACCGCGAGGCGATCCGCAAGAAGTTCCGCCTTCCCGCGGACGGCGCGGCCGTTGACGCGAGTCGCCCCCGCCGCGTGGCGGTCAAACCCCTTTTCCAGTCCAACGTCGTGACAACGGAAACGGCCGGTCACGGTGTTCCCGTCGCCGTGGAACTGAACGGCGCCACGCAGTTGTTCCTCGTCGTGCGCGATGGAGGCAACGGTTTTGGCTGCGACTGGGCCGATTGGGGAGAACCACGACTCGTCGGTGGGAACGGCGCGATGAGGCTGACCGATCTCCAGTGGAAATCGGCGACGTCGCAATGGGGCCAGGTCCGCATCGATCGGAACGCGGACGGCGGGCCGCTTCGCGTCGCGGGAAAGCCGATTCCGTTCGGCATCGGTACGCATGCGAATTCGAAGATCGCGTTCGACATCCCGGAAGGCTATGACCGATTCGAGGCTTTCGCCGGGCTCGATAACGGCGGGAGCGACCAGGCGGGCGGCTCGGCGTCGTCGGTCCAGTTTCAAGTCTATGCCGACGACCCCGGCCCGGTCGAGGATTCTTCGGCCGGCGGCGGGTCGCGCGAGCCGGCCGACGCCGTCGCTGGACTCGATGTCGCGGACGGCCTCGAAGCGACGCTCTTCGCGAGCGAGCCGGATCTGCTGAGCCTCACGAATCTCGACATCGACCACCGTGGCCGCATCTGGGTGTGCGAGGTCGTCAACTACCGGAGGCATCTCGGCGAACGGCCCGAAGGAGACCGCATCTTGATCCTGGAGGACGGCGACGGTGACGGCAAGGCGGACTCCACAAAGGTCTATTACCAGGGTCGCGATGTCGATTCGGCGATGGGCCTTTGTGTATTGGGGAACCGGGTCATCGTTTCGGCGAGCCCCAACGTGTTGGTCTTCACGGACGAGGATGGCGACGACCGTCCGGACCGGAAAGAAGTGCTCTTCGCGAACACGGGGCAGCCGCAGCACGACCATTCCGCGCACAGTTTCCTTTTCGGTCCCGACGGCCGTCTCTATTGGAATTTCGGAAACACGGGACAGCGCGTGTGCGGCCCGGACGGACGGCCGATCATCGATCGCGCGGGGCGCGAAGTGGTCGACAACGGCAAGCCGTATTTCGGCGGCATGGTGTTTCGATGCGAGCCCGACGCGAGCCGATTCGAAGTCCTCGCGCACAATTTCCGAAACAACTACGAAGTGGCCGTCGATTCGTTCGGCGGGCTTTGGCAGTCGGACAACGACGATGACGGCAACCGGGGAGTCCGGATCAACCACATCGTCGAGTTCGGCAACTACGGGTATCGCGACGAACGGACGGGAGCCGGTTGGCAGACGCCCCGCACGAATCAGGAGGAGGAGATCCCCCTGCGCCATTGGCATCTCAACGATCCGGGCGTTGTGCCGAACCTGCTTCAAACGGGTGGCGGATCGCCGACGGGGATTACGGTGTACGAAGGCCGATTGCTTCCCGAGCGGTTCCACGATCAGGTGATCCATTGCGACGCGGGCCCGAACGTGGTGCGCGCGTACCCGGTGGAGCGCGACGGCGCGGGGTATCGAGCGGAGTCGGTGTCGATCGTGAAGGGGACGCGCGACAACTGGTTTCGACCCGCCGATGTATGCGTCGCTCCGGACGGCTCGCTGTTTGTCACCGACTGGTACGATCCGGGCGTTGGCGGCCACAACATGGTGGACATGGGTCGAGGTCGTTTGTTCCGGATCGCGCCGCCCGGCGAGCCGTATCGCGTCGCGCCGATCGATCTATCGACGGTGAACGGCGCGATCGAGGCGCTCAGGAGTCCGAACGGGGCCACGCGTTATCTGGCGTTCACGGCGCTGCGCGGCGCGGGCGGCGCGGCGGAATCGGCGCTCGGCGCGATGGCGGTCGCCGATCCGAACCCGCGTTTTCGGGCCCGCGCGATCTGGTTGCTCGGCATGCTTCCCGAGCGGGCCGAGCGAACGGCGCGCGAGGCGTTGGCCGATCCGTGCGCCGAACTGAGGATCCTGGGCTTGCGGCTTGCCCGCAGGTTCGACATTCCCACGCCGCCGATCGTGCTCGAACAGGTCGCGCGCGGCGAAAAAGATCCGCACGTCCTTCGGGAGTGCGCCGTGGCGTTGGCGGGGCAGGACGATCCGCGCGTCCCCGAGGCGTGGGCGGCGCTCGCGGTTCGGTATCCGGTTTCCGACCGCTGGTATCTCGAAGCGTTGGGGATCGCCGCGGAAGGGCGCTGGGATGCGTGCATGGATCGGTACTGGCGCGAGGTTGGGGACCGCGAATGGACGCGCGCCGATATGGATATCGTCTGGCGCTCGCGCGCGACGAACACGGCCGAATGGCTCGCCAAACTGATCCGGCTCGGCGAGGACCGCGCGGGCCCGCTCCCGCGCTACTTCCGCGCGTTCGATTTCCAGGCGGGACCCTGCGTCTCGGAACACCTGCTGCGGCTCGCGTTCGAAACCGACCGAGCCGTGCCGGGCGCCGACGGGATCATCGACGAATCGCTCGCCCGATTGCAGCCCGGCGACGTCGCGCAAAAGCCCGGCGCGCGCGACACGCTCGTCGGCCTCCTGAGGGACCGGCCCCGCGACGGCCGATTTGTCGAGATCGTCGATCGATTCGAACTCGAACCCTATTTCGGCGAACTCGTCGAACTCGCGTCGCGCGCGGGGGCGGGCGAGTTGGGCGCGCACGCCGCGAGGACACTCCTCGCGAGGAAACAGGAGCCCCGCCTTCGAACCGTACTCGACGGCGACGACGCCCCGCGCGCGGCGGCCGTCGTCGATGCGCTCGCCAACTCGGCGGACGGCCGCGCGCTCGGCATGCTTGCCCGACTGCTCGGCGACGCCGAACGGGATCCGGCCCTCCGCCGGCTGGCCACCGCGGGCATGGCGCGCACGGTCGGCGGCGCGCAACGTATCCTGGAATTGGCCGACCGCGGCGCGCTCCCCGAGGAATTGCGGCAGGCCGCCGCCGGCGCCCTGCATGGTTCGAGTTCGCCCGAGATCCGCCAGTCGGCCGCGAAATCGTTCCCCTTGCCGGTTTCCAAGGAAGACCATCCGCTTCCGCCCCTCGATCAGATCCTCAAGATGCCCGGGGACGCGCAGCGCGGGCAGGGACTATTCGCGTCGACCGCACTCTGTTCGACCTGCCATCAAGTCGGAGGGACCGGAAAGGAAGTCGGGCCCGCGCTGACCGAGATCGGGTCGAAACTGAGTCGAGTCGCACTCGTCGAATCGATCCTCTTCCCGAGCGCGGGGATCAGCCACAATTACGAGACCTACGCGATTGAGCTCGCGAGCGGCAATCTGGTGAACGGGATTCTCGTCAGTTCGACCGAGCGGGAGGTGGTCGTCAAGACGCAGGAAGCGGCCACGATGCGTTTTCCCCGAAGCGACGTCGCTGCCCTCGTGAAACTCGACGTATCGCTCATGCCGGCCGACCTTCAGCGGCAAATGTCCGCTCAGGATCTGGTGGACGTCGTCGAATATCTCACGACCCTGCGTTCGCCCCGACCGGCCGACTAGCCGATCGAGGCCGCGAGTTGTTCATCGTCCTCCTTCGTGAAAACGCCGTGCGGTTTCGCGGATGCGTCGTCCTCGAATTGTCGCACGCGGCGCGCGACGCGGTTGAAATCGTCCGCCATCTCATGCCAAAAGTCGTTCTGCCGAAACGTCTGGTCGGGAACCGGTTCGCCCTCGGCGAGCGCTCGCATCGCGCGGCGCAACCGATACATCGGCCCGACGAACCGGTTGCTCATGCGCACCGCGTCGATGACGACAAGGGGCAGCAAGAGGAGCGACGCCCCGAATGCGGGTCCGCATTGCGCGGTGAGCCGACGGAACAGGTCGGTCGAGTTCCTCGGCGTGTCGGTGAGGATCATCCAGATCACCGTCATGAACGCGACGGTGATCAGGCAATGCACCCAGTACATCGCGACCCTCCATACGATCGCGGCCTGCACGTTGCCGTCGATCCAGTGGCGTTGGCGTTTGCGCATCGACCGATCTCCCGGGCATTTCGCGGCGGCTGGTGGAGCGGCGGGTGGGCGCCGCATTCCCGTCGCGCGTCGGGCGCGGACGGCTCCCCATGCATGCGTAGCTCGGAATCCGCGCCGCGCGGCGCGAAATACGTCGCACCATCCGGTCTGCAACAGGTTGTTGCCGGCCGATTGCCGTGGATGGCGCGATTGGCGCGGGAATGAGGAGGTCCGGCCGTGCCGTTTCGGCCGTCGTGCGTTCGGCGGCGGTTCTTGCCCCCGCGCGATTTTCGCGCGCGATCGAGCCCGCGCGAGGTACGGGCGCTCGGGCCGCTCTTGGTGCTCAGGAGATCTTGTCGAGGATCTCGTCGTGAGTCGGGAACCGACCCGTTTCGTGTTTCGAGTAGATCCGCTTACCGTCGACTTCGACGTCGAAGATACCGCCGCCACCCCGAATCAGCTCGGCGTTGATCTTCCGAGCCTCCCGCAGCTTCGCCGCCAAACTGGCGGCATGGGGTTCGTAGTTTCACTGGGTGCAATAGGTAATCCGAACCTTGGGGTCGGCCATTGTCCAATACCTCGCCTTCGTTAGACTGAGTGGAACGAGGCCCCGAGTCTCGCAGGTTCGCGCCCGCCGTTCAAGTCCGCGGCGCGGCGACTAGGGAGGATAGCCGGGCCATGAACACGCCCATCGATCCATTGCGGGCCACGCTCCGCGAACTCGAACGGGAACTCGCGCAAGGGCCGCCACTCGACGCCGAAACGCGCGACTTGCTGGAGCGGGCGATTCGGGATATCGAACGCTCGCTGCGCTCGGCGTCACACTCGGACCGCGCGTCCCAACCGAATGCCGCGCGTTCGGACGGTTGCGAGCCGGGCACAATGCCCGATCGACGTCCCGAGCGGGCGGAGGGACCGGACCGTTCGTCCGACGAAGGCTCGGAACCGGTCGACGCCCACGGAACGCGATTGCGGGAAGCGATCGAGCGGTTCGAAACATCCCATCCGACGCTCACCGCCGTGCTCGGGCGCCTCGTCGACGCGCTCGGACAAATGGGAATCTGACCGACCGTCGGTACGCGCGATGGTCGGGTGGCGAGAATCCTCCCGCGCGGCTCAGGGGAGCACGCCGCGCGCGTCAAGAAAGGCGTTGGAGGGGGGCTTGTCGACCGACGGCCCATTGTGCCATATTCCACGGTCTTCGCGGGCCGGGAATCGGCCCGATCCGGGTGGTTGCCTGGGCGAACAACGTGCCTTGGCGGACAGAATCCGAGGACGGAGGAATCGTGGTCGATTTTCTTTGCGAGACGCTTGGACTTCCCGGCTGGATGGCGTCGACGGTCGTCGCTCTCGTCCAATGCGGCCTGCTGCTCGGCCTCGTCGCCACCGGCGCGCTCGTGTTCATTTGGGGTGAACGAAAAGTCGCCGGCCGCATTCAGGATCGGCTGGGGCCGACGCGCGTCGGCGGGGCGTTCGGCTGGCTCCAGTCCCTCGCCGACGGCATCAAACTGCTCGCCAAGGAAGACATCACACCGAAGGACGCCGATTGGCTCCTATTCAAGTTGGCGCCGTATGTCGGGTTCACCGCGAGCTTCTGCGCGTGGCTGGCCATGCCGTTCGCCGATGGCTGGGTGGGTGAACGGGTCAACGCCGGCGTGTTCTTTGTCATCGCCATCCTTGGACTCGAAGTTTTCGGCGTGATACTCGCCGGCTACGCGTCGGGTTCCAAGTGGTCGCTGTTCGGCGCGATGCGCGAGGCGGCGCAGGTGGTCAGCTACGAGGTTCCGCTGGGCCTTTGCGTTGTCGTTCCCGTGCTCATCGCCGGATCGATGGACCTGATCACGATCGGCAATCAGCAGGCGGGCTGGTTCACGAATTGGATCATCTTCCACGACCCGGCTGCGTTCGCCGTCTTTTGGGTCTATTTCACGTGCGCGGTGGCGAGCGTCAACCGAGCGCCGTTCGATTTGGCCGAGGCGGAAAGCGAATTGGTCGCGGGGTTCCACACCGAGTATTCGGGGCTGAGGTGGAGCTTCTTCTTCATGGCCGAATACGGTTCGATGTTGCTGGTCAGCGCGTTGGCCGCGATCCTGTTCCTGGGCGGTTGGAACGGCCCGATCCCGATCTTCCGGGAGTTTATCCTCCCAGGACTCGCCTCGATCACCGGTTGGCCGACCGACAGCGGCATTCTCGAATATGTCGGCGACTTGGCGGGCTGCGCCAATTTGATCGCCAAGGCGGCGACTGGCGTCATCCTGATGATGTGGGTGCGCTGGACTCTGCCTCGACTCCGCATCGATCAAGTCATGGCGACGTGCCTCAAGTACTGCGTTCCGCTCGCCGCCGTTTGTTTCCTGTTCGCCACGTTCTTCAAGCTGGTTCCCTCGGCCAATCCCATGCCCCTCAATCGGCTTGCGCCGGCCGCGGAACGCACGGCCGTGCGGGAGGGCTGGAACGCGGGGGCGGAACGGGTCCGCGATCGGGTCGACGCCGGAATGGGTACGGAGGGAAGCGGGCAATGACCGTGCTGGGGACGATCCACGTCCATACCCTGTTCTTTTTTCTGTTCGCGATGTCGACCTGCGGATTCGCGCTGGCCGTGGCGATGACGAGCAACATCGTGCGCATGGCCTTCTTCCTCACCCTCTCGCTCGGTTCGACGGCGGGCCTGTTTTTTCTGGCCGGCGCCGAGTTCGTCGGGGCGATGCAGTTCATGATCTACGTCGGCGGCACGCTCGTGCTGCTGATTTTCGGCGTCATGTTGACGGCGCAGAGCCGATTCATCAGCATGCGGACCCGGGCTGGTGAATGGGTGACGACGTTGCTCGTCGCGGGCGCGTTCTTGCTGATCCTGCTTTACGTCGCCTGGAGCGTGGACGCGTGGACCGCCGCGCCCCCCGCCCACCGCGCGGCGGACGGAAGCCTCACGACCCAAATCGGCCTCGCGCTCAGCGGTGTCCGCTTGGACGGCGGAACGGGATACATGCTTCCGTTCCTCGTCGTTTCCGTCCACCTGCTCGTCGTCCTCCTCGGCGCCGGGTACCTCGCGAGGACCAAACGCCGAAACCGGTGTGTTTCGGATGTCCACGGTTGATCCAAGAGAAAAGACGCGCCAAGAAAATCCGAGCGGCGACCGGCCATGAATCCACTTGCGTATCCCGTTACCGTTTCGCATTACCTCGCCGTCGGCGCCGTGTTGTTCGTCGCGGGCATCATATGCATGGCCGTGAAGCGGAACGCCCTGGGTGTCCTGATGGGTGTCGAGCTGGTTCTCAACGGCGCGAACGTCAATTTCGTGGCGTTCGGCAGCCGAGTCCTCCGCGACGAGTCGCTCGGGCTTGACGGCCATGTCTTCGCGCTGTTCGTGATCGTGCTCGCGGCCGCGGAAGCCGCGGTCGCGCTCGCCATCGCACTGAACTACTACAATAACCACTCCACGATCGACGTGGACCAAGCCGACGAGTTGAAGGGCTAATGGACCACCTACACGAGATCCTCGGCTTCGCCACGCTGCTGCCGCTCGGCTCGTTCGTCGTGATCCTGTTGACCGGCGGACGCATGGCCAAACCGATCGCCGCCGGTTGGATCGCGCTGAGCGCGATCGTGGGGGCGGCCGCTTGTTCGTTCCTCAGCTTGTTCCTCTGGTGTTCGGCCCATTTCCCGCGAACGGTCGACCACCATCACGGCGCGGCGGCCCATGCCGATATGGCCCATGCCGATATGGCCCATGCCGATATGGGTCATGCGACGTCGGAGCCCGGCGACGCGCACGCGGCTGGGCATGGCGGGACGGACTCGCATGGGGATCGGAACGCGAGCGGCCTTCACGCGAACGGTCCGCCGCACGTGACGGGGGACTACTGGACGCTCGGGCGGTTCGGGCGGCTGGAAGTCACGATCGGCTACTACATCGACGGGCTGACCGTGCTGATGTTCTGCATGGTCACCTTCATCGCGTCGTGCATCCATGTGTACGCGATGGGGTACATGCACGACGAGGAGCACGAGATCGAGGACCACGAAGTCACGTTGAGCGACGGGCGCCACCTGCATCGACCGGGGCGGTTTCCCCGGTTTTTCCAGTATTTGTCGCTATTCTGCTTCAGCATGCTCGGATTGGTCCTGGCCGGCAACATCGCGATGGTGTTCGTCTTTTGGGAGCTTGTCGGGATCTGCTCGTATTTCCTGATCGGTTTCTACATCGAGCGCAAGAGCGCGTCGAACGCGGCGAACAAGGCGTTCATCGTCAACCGTGTGGGCGATTTCGGGTTCATCATCGGATTGCTGGCCCTTTGGAGCAGTCTTGGGACGTTTTCGTTCGGCGATATGGAACATGAGGACGGAACGGTTCGAGCGGGAATTTTTTCGCAGCTTCGACCGGACGAAGGCGGCCGCGTATTGCGGGTGCCCGACAGCATGGTCGTGTCGTCGGCCCGCGCCGAGGTTGCGCAGGTGATCCGCGAGCTCGGCGCGAATCCGGCGCAAGCGGATATCGACCGGCGGATCGCGGAGTCGCTTCCGGCGTGGCGGGAATCGACCGGTTGGATGGGCGCGCCGCATGGGTACTGGCTGCTCATCATCGGCGGGCTGGGCATCTTCTGCGGGTGCGTGGGCAAGAGCGCCCAATTCCCGTTGCACGTCTGGTTGCCCGACGCGATGGAAGGTCCGACTCCGGTCTCCGCGCTCGTGCATTCGGCGACGATGGTCGCGGCGGGCGTCTATCTGGTGGGCCGATTCTATCCGGTATTCACGCCGGAAGTGCTTTGGGTCATCGCGTTGATCGGCTGCATCACGTTGTTTCTCGCCGCGACGATCGCTCTGACGGCGACCGACATCAAACGGGTCCTCGCGTACTCGACCGTCAGCCAACTCGGATACATGATGCTCGCGCTGGGCGTCGGGGGATGGCTCGCCGGTATGATGCACCTGATCACGCATGCGTTCTTCAAGAGCCTGCTCTTCATGTGCTCGGGGTCGGTGATCCACGCGGTCCACACGAACGAAATGACGGCGATGGGTGGTCTGCGCAGGAAGATGCCGATCACGGCCACGACGATGCTGGTCGGTTGCCTCGCGATCGCCGGCGCGGGGATCCCGTTTTTCGTGGGCTTCAGCGGCTACTATTCGAAGGACAAGATTCTCGAACAGGCCTTCTCGTTCATGCAGTCGAACGGAGGCGGTTGGGGTACGGTCTTCTTCGGGTTCGCGGCCGGAGGAGCGGCGCTCACGGCGTTCTATATGTTCCGCATGTGGTACATGACGTTCGCGGGAAAGCCGCGGGACCACCATCGCCATGATCACGCGCACGAATCGCCGTCCCAAATGACCGGGCCGCTCGTCGTGCTTTCGGTGCTCGCGCTGTGCGTCGCATGGGGGCCCCAGGATGCCTTCCGGTTCGCCGGCATTGCGGCCGTGGTTTGGGTTGTGCTCTGGTTGCGATGGCTCGCGTCCGGCGATGAGCAGGGTCGCGCGATACTGCGGACGCTGGGCGGCGCGATCGTCGGCGTCGCGGTGGCCGGCGCCGTCTGGTCATTCGTTCCCCTCACGCTCGAAAACCTGCTCGAACAGGCGAGGCCCGCGGGGACGTTGCCCGAGTCGGCGGCCGTCTTGAGCTCCGCGGTCTGGCCGAGCGAACCGGACAGTCATGCGTACGCGATTCCCATTACGCTGCTCGCGTTCGGAACGGCGGCAGCCGGTTTCCTGCTGGCGACGGCCATGTACGGATGGGGGACGATGAACCCCGACGAGGTGCGTCGGCAGTTCGGCGTCGTTTACCGATTCCTGAGGAACAAGTGGTGGTTTGACGAACTGTACGACTGGGTCTTCGTTCGGCCCACGCATGTCGTCGCCCGGCTCGCGGCCCGATTCGACAAACGGTGCATCGACGCCTTCATCGACGGGACGGCGACCGTCACGCGCGTCTTCTCGCGAACGTGGGATCGGATCGCCGATCGAACGCTCGTCGACGGCCTTGTGAACCTCACGGCCGGGTGGACGCATTCGATCGGCCTGGCGTTGCGGTCGGCGCAAACCGGCCAGTTGCGGCAATACGTCGTCTTCGTTGTTATCGGCGTGATCTCGATCTTCGTGCTCCTGAGTTTCTACTGGAATCCGACGCTCGCGGGATAGGCATCCTTCATGACCAGTCAATACGTGGCACTGCTCAGCACGATCGTTTTTCTTCCGGCCGCCGGCGCGCTGGTGCTCGCGTTCATACCGCGGACCTGGACCGACGCGATTCGGTACATCACGCTCGGCGTGACCGCCGCGACGCTCCTGCTCTCGATCTTCACGTTCATGGGGCCGGGGGCGAGGGTCGAGTCGGCGGGTGAAGCGGCCGCGCATATGCAGGACGTTTTCAACCTCGCGTGGATTCCGTCGTTCAACATCGACTATTTCATGGGGGTCGACGGAATCAGTTTTCCGCTCGTGATCCTCACCGGTTTTGTCAGTCTGGTGGCGGCGGGAGCGAGTTGGTCGATCACCAAGTACGTCAAAGCCTACTCGATCCTGTTCCTCTTGCTCGTGACCGGCATGCTCGGCGTGTTCCTCTCGCTCGACTTTTTCCTTTTCTACGTGTTCTGGGAAGTCATGCTGCTGCCGATGTACTTCCTGATCGGCGTATGGGGAGGTCCTCGCCGCGAATACGCGGCGATCAAGTTCTTCCTGTACACGCTCGTCGGAAGCGTGCTCATGCTGATCGCCATCCTGCTGCTCTACTTCCAGAGCGACGTGCGGGCGCTCGCCGGCGTGTCGGACGTGTACGGAGGCAGGACGGTCGCGTCGGTCTCGGCGGACGGCGAGCTCGTCCTTGGGGAACCCGGCGACGCGCCCGTGAAATGGTCGAGATTGCATCTGCACAGCCGGGTTGAAGGCCAGTTGGGCGTGACGCGCGACGAGCGGCTCGGCTTGACCGTGATTCGGACGGGCGGCGCCGCGCTGGATGAGCCGTTGACGTTGCGCGTGGTGGCGGACGCGGACGCGACGAGCGCCGCGTTCGACGGGGTGGAGGGCCGCGTCAATGTGATGCTCGCGGCGGGCGCCACCGTCGCCGATCTCGCGGCGGCCGTCGCATCGCTCGGAACGGGGGGGCCGGCGATCACGATCGTCTGCCGTGACCCGGCCGTCGTGGTCGGCGAGGGCATGACGCGGGCGCTCGCGGCCGTGCGGCGCGACGCGCCGATCCATACGTTCAACCTGCTCGCGCTCACCGCTCTCGGCCAGCATACGTCCGTCTTCAGCCGCGAACTGCAATGGTGGGCGTTCCTCCTGCTCTTCATCGGTTTCGCGATCAAGGTGCCGTCCGTGCCCGTCCACACGTGGCTGCCCGACGCGCACGTCGAGGCTCCGACGCCGATCTCGATGATCCTGGCCGGCGTGTTGCTGAAGATGGGAGGGTACGGGATCATCCGGATCTGCTATCCGATCTGCCCGTTCGGTGGTTATGACCTCACCTGGTTCATCTGTTCGATCGGCGTCGTCAGCATGGTTTACGGGGCGTTCGCGGCCCTCGCGCAAACCGACTTCAAGCGGCTGGTCGCGTACAGTTCGGTGAGCCACATGGGATACGTCGTGCTCGGCCTGGGCGTCTGGTCCGCGCGCGCGTCGCACGGTTCGTTCAATCCCGACTATTGGAACCAGGGTGTGCAGGGGGCCATGTTCCAGATGATCGCGCATGGGATCAGCTCGGCCGGCATGTTCTTTATGGTCGGCGTGATCTACGATCGGGTGCACCACCGGAACCTGAATGAATTCGGCGGGATTTTCGGAAAGATGCCGGTGTATACGGCCCTATCGATCGGGATCTTCTTCGCCGGTCTGGGGCTGCCCGGTCTGTGCGGTTTCATCGGCGAAGTGTTCGTCGTGCTGTCGGTTTGGCAGTTCAGCCACGCGCTCGCGATCGTCTCGGCGGCCGTGGTCGTACTGACCGCCGCGTACATCCTATGGACGCTCCAACGCGTTTACCTCGGCGCCGAATACCGGGGACCGCACGAGGAGGCGCTCACGCCGAGCAACCAGCGCGAGAACCTGATCGCGGGTGTGCTGTTCGTCTTCGCGATTGTCTTCGGCGTCTTTCCGTATCGGATCCCCGTGATCGATGCGCCGTCGATTCTCGCGTATATGGAATCGACGGCGACCCGTCAGGTTCAGGACCTCGCCGATTGGACCCGCCGCAACGCCGATGTCCTCGACGACACGGCCATGAGTGAGTAAGGCGCCGGCGTCCCCGGCGACACGATGGATTCGATGAACATCTACGACGCGATCAGCCGTTTTTCGATCGACACGAAGGGGTTCGCCGAGGGATGGCGATTCTCCCCCGATTCGTCGATCGGCGCGTTCCTGCCGGAAATCGTCCTTTGCCTGACGATCGTCGCGATGTTGGTCGCGCGGTTGTTTCGGACGGGCGACCGCATCGACCGATGGCTCGCCGGGTGGATCGGAGGGACCGGGTTCCTGATCGCGTTGGCCGGTTCGGTGATCGCGCTCGGGCTCGCCGCGCCGTGGCGGCATCTGTCGTCCGGCGCTCCGGGCGTCGCCGACCCGGGATCCGCCGCGCGCATGGAGATTTTCACGGGCCTTCTTGTGTACGACACGTTCGCCGTCTACATGCGGGGCATCCTGCTGCTGTTCGCCGTGCTCTTCCTTGTGTTGACTCGGCTGACGTCGATCCCGGATCGCGAGGACGCGTCGGACATCTATTCGCTGTTGCTCGGCGCCACGCTCGGCATGTGCCTGATGACATCGGCGAATCACCTGCTCATCGTGTTCCTCGCCGTGGAGATGGCGAGCGTTCCGTCGTATGCGCTCGCCGGACTGCTCAAGGGGCGCCGGGCGAGCAGCGAAGCGGCTCTAAAATACTCGATCTTCGGCGCGGCGGCGGCCGGCATCATGCTCTACGGAATCAGCCTCGTCGCGGGTATCACCAATACGGTCCATCTCCCGTCGCTCGCCGCCGCGCTCGCGGACCTCGATCTTCCCTCGCTCATCGAGTCGGGGCAGGGAGCGTCCCGCATCCTCGCCTTGACGGTCGGCGGCTTGATGTTGACCGTTGGACTTGCGTTCAAGTTGTCGGCCGTGCCGTTCCATTTCTGGTGTCCGGACGTGTTCGAGGGCGCGTCGGCCGAGATTGGCGCGTTTCTCAGCGTCGCCTCGAAGGCGGCGGCCCTCGCGCTCGTCGTCCGGCTCACGCTCGGACTCGGGTTCATTCCGTCCGGCACGGAGCCGTTTGACAAGCCGATCCGTCCGGGCGACCGATCGATGGCGGCCGCGCGATCCGACGGCGCGTCGTCGGCCGGGTCCCTTTTCAGCGTTTCCGACGCGCCGCGCCCCCATGCGGATCCGCCGGCGGGGTCGATCGCCGAACGGATGGCGGCCGAGCGGTCGGCGGCCAACGCGCGGCTCGCTCCGGTCCGCGGGTTCCTCGCGAGGCTCTTCGCCTTCCTGGCGATCATCACGTGCACATTCGGCAACCTCGCGGCGTATGGCCAGACCAATATCAAACGCCTACTCGCCTATTCGACGATCGCGCACGCGGGTTACATGATGATGGCCATTCCGGCGATCGCCGCGCTGGCGCACGAGTCGCCGAGCGGCGCGGAGTCGGCGGTGGCCGGCCTTGCGATCTATGTCTTGGTCTATCTGTTCATGAATCTCGGCGCGTTCGCCGTGGTTGCCTTCCTCCGCAACGAGATCCGCAGCGAACAGATCGCCGATTACGCGGGATTGATCCGGCGGGCGCCGATGACCGTGATTTGCCTGTCGATCATGCTGTTCAGCCTGGTCGGCCTTCCGCCGCTTGCGGGGTTCATCGGCAAGTTCGCGATCTTCGCCGCCGTGGCGCGGGCGTATGTCGAAACGTCGAGCGGCTATTTGCTGGTCCTGTTGGTTGTGGGATCGGTGAACACGTTCCTCAGCCTGTTCTATTACATTCGCGTCGTGAAGTGCATGACGATGGAACCCGAGCCCGACCATCGGGCGCCGTTTCGGATGCCCGTTCTGCCCGGCGCGTTCGTCTTCCTGCTGACGTTGCCGACCGCCCTGTTGATCGTCGGTTGGAACGGGATTTGGGAGGCCGCGTTGCGGGCGGCGGCCTTCCTGGTGCGATAGCCTTGGGCCGGGCGTCCGGCGTTCGTTCTCCTGGGGCGAGGCCGTGAGCCCGCCGGATGATCCGATGACGAATCACTCGCTCTCCAACGACATCCTGAACCGCGTGCTGATTCTCCATTACCGGTCGCTCCCGAGCTACCTCGCGGACGCCCATCCGTGGATGCGGGAGTCCGCGCGCGATTCGGCGGCGCGCCAAGCCCTGAGCGCCGTGATCCTGGATCAACGGAAACTGGCGGACGAAATCGCCGCCGTGCTTGTCGATCGCCGCGAGGCGATCGCGTACGGTGGATTCCCGATGCGATTCACGGGCTATAACGACTTGGCGATCGAGTTTCTGATCGGACGCGTGGTCGACGAATGCGAGTCGAATATCCGAACGCTCGAATCGTTCCGCGAACCCCTGCGGCGCGACGACATCGCCCTCTCGTTGGTTGAACGGGCGATCGGCGCTGCGAAGGCGCACGTCGAGATGTTGACGGAACGGGCGGCCGCGCCGTCGGGAGTCGCTTGACGCGATCCATGCTGGTAGACACCCACGCCCACCTGGACGACGAGCAGTTCGATGGCCGGCTCGATGCCGTCCTGGCGAATGCCAAAGCGGCGGGCGTCCGAGCGATCCTGACCGTCGGGACATCGCGGGCGTCGAGCCAACGGGCCGTCGAATTGGCCGCCATGCACGAAGGTCTCTTCGCCGGCGTTGGAATCCACCCCAATAGCGGCGCCCGGGCGGCCGATGCGGATTGGGAGGCGATCACCCGGCTCGCGCACGCCGAGCGGGTTGTCGCGATCGGCGAGACGGGATTGGACCGGCACTGGGATGATACGCCGTTCGACGTGCAGCAAGCCCTTTTTGAACGGCACATCGAGCTCGCGCGCGGTGCGGGATTGCCATTCATCGTCCACATGCGGGATTGCGAGGCCGACGTGATCGCCGCGCTGCGGTCCGCTCGAGAACGGGGCGAGCTGCGAGGGGTCATGCACGCCTTCTCCGGGAGTCTCTCAACGGCGCTCGCCTGTCTCGAACTCGGAATGCACATCAGCTTCGCGGGAATGGTGACTTTCCGACGCTCGGACGGGCTCCGCGACGTGGCCGCCGCCGTACCCGACGACCGGTTGCTCCTCGAAACCGATTCGCCGTACCTCGCGCCCGAACCGCACCGCGGACGGCGCCCGAATGAACCGGCCCTCCTGGTCCACACGGCCGAGTGCGTCGCGCGCGTTCGCGGCGTCGGCGTCGATCAAGTCGCCCGCCAAACGGCGGGGAATGCGGTCCGGTTGTTCGGCTTGCCGGCGATCGCTTGCGAATGCGCCTGAATGTGCTAAGGTGGGTCGGCTCGCGGCGGCGCGCCCACGCGGTTTCCCTCGCATGGTCCGTCGAACCGATCGCAGTCGTCGTTGCCGGGAATCCCTTACGCCCATGGCTGTCACGTCTCCCGAGAAGAAACACGCCTCGGCGATCGCGCGCGCCTTGCGGAAGGGCTACCCCGAAGCCCACTGCGCGCTCCGCCATGCCGATCCGTTCCAGCTTCTCGTCGCGACCATTCTCTCCGCGCAGTGCACCGACGAGCGAGTCAACCTGGTGACTCCCGCGCTATTCGCAAGGTTTCCCGACGCGCCCTCGATGGCCGCCGCGCCGCGACCGGAAATCGAACGGCTGATCCAATCGACCGGGTTCTTCCGCAACAAGGCGAAGAACATCCAATCGGCGTCGGACACGTTGGTCCAAAGGCATGGAGGCCGAGTTCCCCAGCGGATGGACGACCTCGTGCGGCTCCCCGGCGTCGGACGCAAGACGGCCAACGTCGTGCTCGGCACGTGCTTCGGCCTCGCGACCGGAGTCGTCGTCGATACGCATGTGATCCGCCTGAGTCGGAGGCTGGGGATGACCGAGCACCGCGACCCCGGGAAGATCGAACGGGACCTGATGGGGCAGGTCAACCGAAAGGAATGGATCGATTTCGCCCACCGATTGGTCCTGCACGGTCGGCGTGTCTGCAAGGCGCGGAAGCCCCAGTGCGACGCGTGCCCGCTCGCGCCGCTCTGTCCCCGAATCGGTGTGGTCGGCGGATAAGGACGGAATGCCCCATGATCCTCTCAGGCGATGAAATCCGAAACCGGCTCGGCGACGACATCATCATCGATCCCTTCGACCCGGCAAGGCTCAATCCCAATAGCTATAACCTCACGCTCCACCACGAGCTCTTGATCTACGAGGAAGTGGTCCTCGACATGCGCGAAGTCAACCGCGTGCGTCGGATCCAGATCCCCGACGACGGCTTGGTGCTCCATCCCAATCAGCTCTATCTCGGCCGCACGGTCGAATACACCGAAACGCACAATCTGGTCCCCATGCTCGAAGGCCGCTCTTCGGTCGGTCGACTGGGTCTTTTCGTCCATGTGACGGCCGGCTTCGGCGACGTCGGATTCAAGGGTTGCTGGACATTGGAGATGTTCGCCGCGCAGCCTGTGCGCATTTACGCGAGAACGCCGATCTGCCAGATCTTCTATCACGAACTGAAAGGCGAGATCCGCGAGTACTGCAGCGAGAAGTACCAGAACAGCCGCGATATCCGGCCCAGCATGCTGTACCGCGAGATCAACCCGGACGCCGAACGCGAAAGCCCCCAACTCCAGTTCGATTTCGGAATGCCCGATTGACTGGATTGCCCGACGCCGATCGGCCGCTATACTGGCGTCTGGCAGTTGCGGCTTAGTGGCGGAGATCCCGCAATCCGCCTCGAACTCTCGGGTTCTTAGTCGGGATTGCGGCTGATTTTCTTCCGTTAACCGGAGTCCAGTGGGCATGCGTTACGCATTCCGGCTCGCCGAGCTTCTCGGGCACAATCCCGATCGGAAGCGTCGTCCGGGCACGATCAAGGCGATCGTGGAATATACGGGCCTGGATCGGCATCAGGTATCGGCCCTGCTTCGGAACGAGGTGAAGTACATTCCGATGCAGGCCTTGTCGCGGCTATGCGACTATCTGGTCGAGCACGGCCATGTCGCGCCGGATCAGCTTCCGGGCGCCCTGTTCGCGGTGGAGGCGGAGGATTTTTGGGAGCTGTTGGCGCGGCGCCGCAGGCTCGAATTGTGCATGGGCGTTCGGTGCGAGGACGAGTTGGGAGAGACGGCGTGGATCGTCGCCTCCGATTCCGTGCTGCTCGGCGAACTGCTCAACGGCGTCTCGACGCTCGGCGGCGCCGCTCGCCAATGCTATAAGAGCGGGCACGCGAATCGGCCGCATCCCGAGCACCTGAAACAAACGCTGGTGTGGAGTCCGGGGCAGCGCGAGGACATTGAAGTGCGGCGGCTCGCGGTCGAGGCGCGCCGCGAGTTCACTGGATCGACCGGCGACAAGGCCTTGGTGTGCATCGGGAGCGTCAAGAGCAATCCGGTCGTCGAAGTGATGATGGCGCAGACGTTCGGTTGCGAGCCGTTTCGAACGCAGGACCACGTCGCGTCGATCGATCAGCGCGCGTGTCCCGTGTTCCTTCGGTACCGCGAGCATGACCCGCATCACGAGTCGTGCAGTGGGGGATTGCGGCTGTCGAGCGACCATCCGTCGCCGAAGCCGGGGATCTACTACGAAACGAGAAGCGGCGAATGGCGCGTGTGCGAATGGGACGCGGCGGAGCGCGATGTCGCGTTCGTGTTCTATGCGCATCGCGAGAGCCAAGGGTGCCTCGAGATGGCGCTCGCGGGATTCTCGGGACGCAGCACGCGACTGCTCGCCAAGACGCTCGCGACGCGAGCCCAGGATTTCTGGCCTCCGATCTACGAGGACCACGGCGTTCGGATCGGGGCGTTCGTCGTACAGTACACGCTTGCGACGTCGGATGATCAGGCGCGCGACATGCTGCGAACCGATCTGAGCGCGGGGACCAAGATCATCCCGATCGATCGTGAAGTGATCGAACGCCGATGGACGGCCTCGAAACTCGGGCAAGACGCGGTCTCGGCTGTCTCATAACGGTCGCGCCTCGCGAAGACGGCCGCCCGTCCATCGACGGCGTTTCTCCGCGCCTTCGAGCGCGTCCTGGCATCTTCCTTCCGCTCCGCGTCTTCGCGGAACGGAAGGGAACGAGCCCCGATCGCCCTGCTTCCCTGCTTCTTCGAGGTCCCGCGCGGCATCGACCGAACGTTCGCGCCGCCCACCGCCCCCCCGTTTTTGGGGAGGATCGGCAACTCCGGGCTTTTCCGACGCTCGTGCTTGACTCATCGAATCGGTAAGCAAGATTCGAGTACGTGATCGGGTAGCGGCAGGTCGGGCGTCGAGCGGTCATTCGTTTCCGCGCCGCGCCCTCCATGGGGCGAACGAAACGCGTTCCACCGGGGATTCGTCGGGAGGTAATGGGAATGGACCTGGCTGATCGGGAGCTGATCGCGGAATTCGTGATCGAGGCCCAGGAGGGGCTAGTGCCCTGTCCAGGCTAAATTTTAGGATAGAGCCGCTTCAATTTGAGCCTCGCTTTGTCGATCGTGAATTGCCAATCGACGGCTCGTTGTTTCTCGTTGACACGGGCTGACCAAGCGGCAATTTCCGT